>Ga0180430_10000013_pt1 | contig 258958 bp, 224 predicted proteins | sample SS_ome_9_FD_132999 | JGI IMG/M metagenome (GOLD analysis project Ga0180430, IMG submission 132999) | Hypersaline lake sediment archaeal communities from the Salton Sea, California, USA - SS_1_S_2 metaG | ecosystem: Environmental > Aquatic > Non-marine Saline and Alkaline > Hypersaline >...
CGACCTGGGAATCTACGATACACAGTTGACGCTGCTGGTTGCGTCAGCCGGCGAGAACACCTCCAACGAGAGTGTCGACGTCAGTGTGCAGCCCGGCGACCTGTTCATCCGTGTGATACCGTTCAACGGCATGACCAGCAGCTACTCGCTGTCCCTCACCGTAGAAGGTGGTACAACTCCACCCCCGCCGCCCGCAGAAGACGACAGGTATGAGCAGAACAACACCGTTGAGCAAGCTGCCGCGATCCAGCCGGGCACCTACCGCCTGCAGGGCCTCGACCCGGATTGGTTCCGCTTCACTGTCGCAGAGGAATCCAACGTCGTCGTTTCAATCACCGGTCCGAGCGGCGACCTGGACCTTCAGGTGTTTGACGGCATGGGACAGCCCGTCGGGCAGTCCATGGGACCCGGTTCCAGCGAGCGTGTCGAGGCCACCGTAGTCCAGGGTGAGATGGTCGTGTTCGTCGAACCCTACAACGACGAGACGACCAGTTACACTATGACACTGAGCCTTGAGAGCTCAAACAACGACCACGGTGATGGGCATGATGGTGGCTTCTGTGGGGCCGGTGCGCCGGTAGGTTTGATCGCCTCATTTGGAGGTCTGATGGGCTTCCTCCCTCTTCGTCGGCGTACGACGTGAGAGAGGCGGACAACTCACCTGCCCTGGGGGCGCGCCTGGCGGAAACACCAGGACGCGTCCCCGTATGGTGTCTTTATTCGGCCCAGCCTGAATCTAGCATGTTCGCGTGAGTTCTTTTGAGTCCGAGTCAAAACGCGGGCTTGATTCTCGTTTTGAGCGTATCCCAGCCCATCGTGGACAACTCGCAGTCGAACCACTCAAGGAACATCGCACGAGTCAGTCCTTCCGGCCATAAGTCCGGGGCGCGCATCCAGCCGTTGAGCGGTTCTTTGAAGATCCACTCCCAAGTGTCGTCGACAAGGAGCTTGAAATCCTCCTGGAAATCGAAGCATTCGACAAGGTAGATACTGGAATCTTCTCTCAATTGCCGAAGGTTCGCTCGAGGCCCGTCGTCGTCCGTCGAGTTAGCCCAGTCAACGTAAGGCTGCCTTGGACGGATGATCAGGCCGGCGCGGTTGATCGTACGAGGGTAATGAGCAGACAAGATGAATAACTCCTCCACGCGGCGGGCGCGGTGGTAGCACTTCAACATGCCGCTCACGCGCGTCCGAGATATGACCGGGCCGGCGTTGTCCACTCCATCGTGAAGAAATCGCACGCAGCAAGCGATTCCCAGTGATTTCGGATGAACTCGTTCCATGTCGACTTCTTCGATCGCTCGGGTGCCGGCTCGATGCCGTAATCCTTGAGAATGCGCCAGTTCCGTCATCAGCGACGCCGACCGAACACCCGGCAACGCGGCCAGGCGCTGTTGAAGCCGGGGCTCCTCGCGAGCCTCCGTACCGTGTGCCGAGTATCCTGGAGCAGCGAGTTCATCACTTGTCCCGTTGTGATGCCGCTTCCTGAGCTTCAGTTAAAGCCAAAGGCGCCGACTCGTCACGCCTGATCCAGCCATCGTGCAGGTACACGATTCGCCGACCGTAACTGGCGTTTTCCTCTGAATGCGTCACCTGGATGATGGTGGTACCGTCTGCATTGAGTCGCTTGAAGAGTCTCATGATCTCCCTACCCTGCTGCGAGTGCAGGTTGCCGGTGGGCTCGTCAGCCAGGAGCAACTTCGGGCTGGCGATGATGGCGCGGGCGACGCCAACGAGTTGCTGCTGGCCGCCGGACAGTTGGCTGGGAAACAGGTCCTTTTTGCCGACGATCTGGAAGCGGTCGAGCGCGTCGGCGACGATCGCCGCGCACTCCGCCGGCTTGACTCCACGATACGAAAGCGGAATCGCCAGATTCTCGTGGACGGTTAGATTGTCGAGCAGGTGATACTGTTGGAAAACGAAGCCGATGTTCTCGCGGCTGAGCTTCTGCCGCTCTTGGGGGCGCAGCTCGTGCACCGCTTGGTCTGTGAACTGGTACTCGCCGTCGAACTCGCTGTCGAGCATCCCCAGAATGTTCAGCAGCGTCGTTTTCCCAGCCCCGGACGGTCCCATGACGGTGACGAACTCGCCGTCGCGGATGTCGAGGTTGATCTCCTGGAGAATGCCGGTGCGCCGTTTGCCAGCTTGGTAGTACCTCTCCACGTTCCTGAGCCTTATCATCATTCACATCTCCAATGTGCACGATTCCACACCGCATACGTCTCATTCACATCGCAGCGCTACCATCGGATCAACCTTCGTCGCGCGACGGGCGGGAATATAGCCCGCCACGAAAGCCACTGTCAGCAACATTCCGGTGATCCCGATGTATGTCGCGGGATCGGCCGGACTGATCTCGTACAAGTATGACGTCAACAGCCGACTAACTGCGGCCGCCAGCGCCAGACCGATCAATACGGCGACAGCGGCCAGCACCAATGTGCGCTTGAGTACCAGCCGAAGAACGGTCCGATTGTCCGCGCCGAGGGCCTTACGCACGCCGATTTCATGGATTCGCTGTGTGACCGAGATCGACATAACTCCATAGAGCCCCAGACAGGCGATGCCCAGCGCGATCACACCCAACCCGGCGATCAGCCAGGCTACCACCGCCCCGTCGTTTATACGCCGGTCGACGAGGTAGCGCATTGTGCAAATGTCATGGAAGGGTTGATCCGGATCAACGCGATCGAACGCGCGGCGGAGCAGCGGCACCGCTGCCAGCGGGTCTCCCGAAGTGCGCGCCACGATATGCATGCTCGCGGAGGGTTGCTGTGGGGCATTTAAGAACATCTCGGCTTTCGCCGGGCCTCCCAAATCCCAACCGCTCGTGTTTCCGACCACGCCGACGACCCTGATCCAGGGAGTGTTGGCTTCGTCGCCCGCTTGTCGGAAACGGCCGCCGATCGGGCTTTGATCCGGCCAGTAACGCTCCGCCATCTGCTGATTGATGATCGTGACCCGTTCCGCGCCGGCGTTGTCGTGCTCTGTGAATAGGCGGCCCGCCAGCAGAGGGATTTCCAGCACTTTGAAGTAGTCCGCTGAGACGACGCTATGCCCGACTGATTCCCCACGAGTCGTCGGGTCGGTCGTGCGGCCTTCGACAGAGATGGTAGTGTTGTAGCTTACTCTGCCCATCGGTATGCTTCTTGTCGCCGCGGCGAGTTCGACACACGGCATGGCTTCGATCGCTTCGACCGCGTCCGCGAAGAAATCGGCTTGCTGAGCAGGATGATCGTAGCGGTGCTGGGGCAGGTCGATTCGCAGAGTCAACAGTTGTTCGGGATTGAAACCGAGCTCGACTGAACGCAGACCGAGCATGCTCTTGATCAGAAGCGTCGAACAAACCAGCAGCGGCAAAGCTAGTGCGATCTGTCCGACGATCAGTGCGCTTCTCAAACGCTGACGCCCGCGCCCGGTCGATGCGGTCGCTGTGCCCTCTTTCAAGCTGTCGAATACCGGTGCCTTTGAAATTCGCAATGCCGGCGCCAGACCGAATGCCAAGGCAGCCATCAGCGATGCGAAGATCGTATACACCAATACGGCCGGGCTGACGCCCAGTCGGTCGCCTTGGGCTGCCACTTCAGTGATAGAAGCTGCGAGCAAGTCGATTCCCCAAGCCCCCAGCATCAGGCCAAGCCACCCTCCGATCAGCGCCAGCAGCAGGCTCTCCGTAAGAAGCTGGCGGATGATCCGCGCGCGGTTGGCGCCGAGCGCAGTGCGGATCGCCAGTTCTCGTCCGCGCGCGGAAGCCTTCGCGAGCAGCAAACCCGCGAGGTTCGCGCAAGCGATCAGTAGAACGAGGATCGCCACCCCGAGCAGCATGTTCATCCCCAACCGCGCTTCCGGAGGGTAGATCCAGTCTTCCAGCGTCTCCAACCGAACGCCATAGTGTCTGTTACTTTCGGGATATGCCTCGGCGATTCTCGCGGTGATTCCGCTCATCTCCGTGCGTGCCCGCTCGATGCTGATGTCTGACTCGAGTCGTGCGAGTACGGTCAACCATCGATTCGAGCGATCGGTTTGCGATGGATCGAGCGCCAGCGGCATCCATAGATCCACGTCGTCCCAAAGCCAGGCCTCGTTGATCCCGGGCGTCAGAACGCCGATGATCGTGTGCGGCTGGTCGTCAAGCAAAACCACTTGCCCTAGCACACCAGGGCTTCTACCAAACTTACGCTCCCACAAGCTGTAGGATATCGAAACCACGCGGGCAGCCCCGGGTAGGTCGTCGGCATTGTCGTGAAACCGACCAAGCTGCGCTTCGACACCTAGCATCGGTAGGAGATTGGCCGTCGCGCGGAGCGCCTCGAGTTGCTCCGGATCCCCGTTACCTGTAAGCGCATAGCCTCCCTGAGACATGGCGGCCATTTCATCAAACGATCCAGCCTCGCCACGCCAGTCCAGGTAATCGGCAGGACTGACGCCACGGCGCCCGAAATGACCGGGTTCATGCGACTCGCCACGAAGGTAAACCAGCTTTTCTGGCTCTTCGAATCGTTCCGGCATATGTACGAGCATGCTCACCACGGTGAATAGTCCCGTGTTGGCACCGATGCCGAGTGCCAGCGTTAGCAGGGCGATCGCGGTGAAGCCAGGGTTTCTTCCGAACGTGCGTAGCCCGTATCGCAGATCTTGAAGTAACGAGTGCATTACCTGGCTCCTATTCACATCTCAGCGCAACCATCGGGTCGATTCTCGTGGCCTTTCGGGCCGGCAGATAGCCGGCCAAAGTTGCTACCGCCAGCAGCATTGCGCTGACGCCCACGTACGCCACCGGATCGATTCCGCTGACGCCGAAGAGAAGGGACTCGATGGCCATCCCGACTGGGGCGGAGAGAACCAGGCCGATCGCAATTCCCAGGGCCGCCAGTGTCAAACAGCGTTTGATAACCAGGCGCAGAACATCGCTCTTCGCTGCCCCCAACGCGATGCGCACGCCGATCTCGTGTGTGCGTTGCTCGACCGCGTAGGACATCACGCCGTACAGACCGAGGCTCGCGAGCCCGAGCGCGAGGGCTGCCAAAAGACCGAGGAACCACGCGGCTGAGCGATCATCACGACTCCACCGATGGACAATGTCTGCTACAGTACCGAATTCGTGAACGGGTATGGTGGGGTCGATGTTGTGAATCGCGGTGCGAAGAACTGGAATTGCGTCCTTCGGATTGCCGCGTGTTCTGGCGACGATAGTCATGCTCGATTGCGGCTTCTGGGAATACGGCAGGAAGAGTGTGGGTGGCGACGGGCCGCCCCTGAAGGTATACCCGGCGTCTGCGACCACGCCGACTATCATAATCCACCTCGGTCCAGGCTCAGGCTCTTGCAGGCTCGAGCCGCTACCCGTCACGACGGTGAAGCACAGCGGATCGAGCGTGAGTCGCCGGCCGACAGGATCTTCGTTCGGCCCGTAATGTCTGGCCATTCGTTCATTGATCAGTGCGACAGGTAGGCCGTCCGCGAGATCACCAGCGGTCAAGTACCGCCCGCTTATGAGCGGAATCTCGATTGCCTCCATGAAACCCGGCGTCACCACCTGGTATTCGTGGAGGTCTTCGGGAGACGGTTCAGCCTTCCGGCGACCTTCGATCATCACGTGCCCGGGACTACCCGCCCCGAAGGTCGGCAGGGACTCTGCTGCCGCGGCCCGTTCGATGCCGGGCATCGCCTCGATCGACTCGATCGCTTCACGGTAGAACGTTGCATACCGTGTCGGCCCCTGGTAGCTGTGCCAGGGCAGATCGACCCGCATTGTGATCAGTCGCTCGGTGTTGAAGCCGAAATCCACAACCCTGACCGCGAGCAGGTGCCGAATGGTAAGCCCACAACAGACGAACAGCGGCAAGGCGATCGCAAGTTGGGCAACCACGAGACTGTTCTGAAGCCTGTTTCGCCCGCGCCCCGCCGACACGGACGCCGTGCCCTCCTTCAAGTCCTCGCTAACCGAAGCGCGCGCAATCGTAGACGCCGGGGCTACACCGAAAAGTAGGGCCGCGACGCACGAAATGATCAGCGTATACACCAGCACCATCAAATTCAGGCCGACCTCGTCTTTCTGAAACGGAAGATCCCCTGCAAACGTATAGATGCTGTCGACCGTCCATGTCCCGACAAGCAGACCCAGAGCGCCACCCAGCAATGCCAACAGCATGCTCTCTGTGAGAAGTTGGCGAACGATGCGCACCCGTCCGGCTCCCAGCGCCGCCCTGACGGCGAACTCGCGACCGCGTGCCGTCGACTTCGCCAGCAGCAGGTTGGCCAGGTTGACACACGCGATTAACAGCACCAGGCCCACCGCGGCAAGTAGAGCGAGGTGCTCCAGGCGATCTCCCTTCAAGAGCACTTCTTTCAAAGGGCGAACCGTCACGCCGACCTCAGCGTTGGTTTCCGGATAAACGCCGGCAAGCCTGGCGGCTATTCCGCTCATCTCCGCTTGGGCCTGTTCGAGAGTGACCTCGGATCCAAGGCGGGCAACTGCTTGATAGCAGCGAGTATCCCGCCGGTGACCAGTCGGATCGAGGCGTAACGGCGCTAAGAAGTCGACCCGGTACCACATTCTTATGTCTTCGATGTCGAATTCTGGCGGCAAGACACCAATAACGACGTGCGGGTGGTCGTCGAGCATGATCGTCTGACCCAGGATGTCCGGGCTACGATCGAACTTGCGCTCCCACAGCTTCTCGGTAAGGACCACAACCGGCTCCGCGGCGGGGGAGTCTTCTTCCGTGGAATACAACCGTCCGAGTTGTGCGTCCAGACCGAGCATCGGCAGCAGGTTGGCAGTGGCCTGCAGGCCGTTGATCCGTTCCGGTTCGGTGTTGCCGCTGAGGAATGCGGGGCCACCGCTAAAGAGAGCGATGTCGGTGAACGACTCCGCCTGCTCGCACCAGTCGAGGTAATCAAGTGCGCCAACCCGGGTTCGCTCGTCCTCTCTTGTGGCTGCATGGAGACACACTAGCTCCTCCGGGTTGGTGAATCGCTTGGGGATGCTCCTTTCGGCATTGATCATGCTGAACGTCGCCGTGTTCACACCGATGCCCAGCGCCAGCGTGATAAGTGCGATCGCCGTCGCGCCGGGGCTTTTGGCCAACATGCGGGCACCATAGCGGATATCTTGAAACAGCGTGCCCATCTCGATTCTCCTACTCACATCTCAGGGCAACCATCGGATCGACCCTTGTTGCCCGGCGCGCAGGGACATATCCAGCAAGTGCGGCTACCGCCAGCAGCACGAGAGTGACGCCAAGGTAGGCTACCGGATCGATTCCGCTGACGCCGAAGAGGAAGGACTCGATCGCCAGCCCAACCGGGGCGGAGAGCACCAGACCGATGGCGATTCCCAGCGCCGCGAGGGTCAGACAGCGTCTGATCACCAGGCGCAGGACGTCGCTCTTCCCGGCGCCCAGTGCGACGCGGACGCCGATCTCATGCGTGCGTTGCTCGACGGCGTAGGACATCACGCCGTACAAGCCGATGCTGGCCAAGCCCAACGCGAGGGCCGCCAGCGTGCCGAGGAACCAAGCCGCCGCCCGGTCGTCGCGGCAATAGCGGTGAATGATGTCGGCCACAGTGCGGAACCCTCCCACGGGTACGGCTGGGTCGATGTTGCGAATTGCGCTGCGCAGCGCTGGGATCGTGGTCTTCGGATCGCCACGGGTTCGGGCCACAAACACCATACTCGTCGATGGCTGATGAGATTGCGGCATGTATATCGTGGGAGGCTGCGGACCGCCCCTGAATGTGTACCCGGCATTGGCGACCACGCCTACGATAGTTCGCCATGTCACTTCAGTCGGCGGTCGATCGGCGCCGATGATGGTCACGTTGCCCATTTGAGACGCGCGGTTGTCGAGCGTAACCCGCTGGCCGATTGGATCCTCGCCGGGCCAGTAGTGCCGGGCCATTCGCTCGTTGATCAACACAACCGGCTGAGCATCAGCGTGGTCGTCACTTGCAGCGAAGGTCCGACCGGCAAGGAGCGGAATCTCCATCGTCTCGACGAATCCCGGCGTGACGGGCTTATACTCGCGGACGTCCGGCGGAGAAGTCTCATCCACCGGGCGACCTTCGATCGTCACCGTCCCGTGGAAACTGCTGCCCATACCGACGATGGGCAGATTCAAAGACGCCGCGGCGTGCTCGATACCGGGCATGGCTTCGATAGCCTCGATCGCCTCGCCGTAGAACGTCGCCCACTGGGCAGGTGTTGTATAACGGTGCCATGGCAGGTCGACCTGCGTCGTAATCAGCCGCTCAGTATTGAACCCGAAGTCAGCGGCCCTGATGGCAAACAAATGCCGGGTGGTCAGCGCGCAACAGATAAACAGCGGCAGAGCGATCGCAAGCTGCGCCACCACCAGGCCGTTCCGCAGCTTGTTCCGCGAACGCCCGGACGAGGCGGAGGCGGCGCCCTCCTTAAGAGCTTCGTGAACGGACACGCGAGCCGTCATCAAAGCCGGCGCCAAGCCGAACAGCAGCGCGGCGGCGCAGGATATGATCAACGTGTACGTCAATACCGCCGAATTCAGACCTAGTTCGTCCTTTTGGAAGGGAAGTCCCTCCATCAGGTTCCGAAACAGATCGATCGTCCACCCCCCGACCAACAAACCCAGGGCACCGCCCAACAGCGCCAGCAGTAGGCTCTCGGTGAGAAGCTGGCGGATAATACGCGTCCGGCCGGCGCCGAGTGCTACGCGCACGGCGAACTCGCGCCCACGCGCCGTCGCCTTCGCCAGGAGCAGGTTCGCCAAGTTGACACACGCGATCAAGAGGACCATTCCAACGGCGGCCAACATCGCCAAAAAGGCCAGACGATCGCCTGTCGAGAAGACCGTGCCCGTCAAGGAGCGAACCGTCGCGCCGACCTCCGCATTGGTCGCCGGGTAAGCATCGGCCAGCCGGGCAGCGACTCCAGCCATCTCTGCCTGAGCTTGCTGGTGCGTAACGTCGGGTGTGAGTCGAGCGATTGACCGATACCAGCGATCATCTCGCCTGAGAGTGGCCGGATCGAGACGTAACGGCGCCACGAAGTCGCAACGATACCACATGTCCTCCATGTCAAACTCGGGCGGCAGAACGCCTATAACGGTATACGGTTCGCCGTTTAGCACGATCGTCCGGTTCAGGACGTCCGGGCTGCGATCAAACTTGCGCTGCCACAGCCGCTCGGTCAGGAGCACGACGCGCTCGGCGCCCGGAGTGTCCTCTTGCGTCGAGTACAGTCGTCCGAGTTGAGGATCCAGGCCGAGCATCGGCAGCAGGTCAGCCGTGGCGGCGACCCCATTGACACGTTCAGGTTCGCCGGCGCCGCTGAGGAAGCGGCTGGGGCGTGCATAGAGGGCAATGTCAGTGAAGGACTCCGCCTGCTCGCGCCAGTCGAGGTAATCGAGCCCGCTTATGAAGCCTTCCTCATTGTCGCCTGTTGATGTGTACACGAACGCCAGCTTCTCAGCGTCGGCAAATCGGTGTGCAATATTCGCCTCGGCGTTGAGAAAACTGAACGTCGCGGTGTTCACGCCGATACCCAGCGCCAGCGTGATAAGTGCGATCGCCGTCGCGCCGGGGCTTTTGGCCAACATGCGGGCACCATAGCGGACATCTTGAAACAGCGTGCCCATCTCGATTCTCCTATTCACATCTCAGGGCAACCATCGGATCGACCTTCGTCGCCCGGCGAGCAGGTAAGTAGCAGGCGAGCAACGCAACGACAAACAGCAACGTCGATACGGCGACAAACGTGACTGGGTCGACCGGGCCAACCTCGTAAAGCTGACTTGACAGCGCGAGGGACAGCGCCAGCGAGCAAGGCGACCCGATTGCCAAACCGATCGCCGTCAGCTTCAGGCCCTGCCTGAGAACCATGCGCAATACGTGACCGCGCAAGCCGCCCAGCGCTATCCGGATACCTATCTCCCGCGTCCTGCGTGCCACGGAGAAGGAGACGACTCCGTACAGCCCCATGGCCGAGAGTCCCACCGCTACTGCGCCAAACATGCCGAGAATAACTGTCATCTCTAATCGGTGTTGCAGCGAATACCCACGTAGTTGCTCCGCGCTGACAAAGGCGAAGGGAGCTTCGTCCTGCGTAACGGCCGCGACCTTCTTGCGGACCGCAGGAACCAAGTCCATGGGTTCACCACTGATACGGAGCGTAAAGAACGCAAAACGGTGCGCGATCTGATCGCAGGGTACGTACATGTAGGGTTCCGCCGCGCGATCTAAGGCTGTGTCCTTTAGATCACCGACGACTCCCACGATCTCGAACGATCCCTGCGTGCCGTCGTTGAGGGTGCCACCAAGGTCAATGCGCTCGCCGAGCGGATCCTCACTCGGCCAGTATCGCTTGGCCATCGCCTCGTTGATGATCATCACCGGAGGGTGCCCGATCGAATCCTGCCGGGTGAAGTGCCTACCGCGCAGCAACGGAACACCCAGGGTCTTGAAGTACTCCGGGCTGATCGAGTCGACACACCCTACATGAGACACTCCAGGCGTGGTTTCCTCGTGCCCAACGATGGCGAAGTTATAAGTCGTGTAAGAGAGGTGGAGCGGCAGCGACGAGCTGGCGCCGACAGACTGAACTCCGGGAATCTCTTCGACTCGGTCGATGATCTCTCGATAGAGTCGCGCCCGCGCTTGCGAGTCTATGGTTCTCGAACGAGGCACCGCCATCTGGAACGAAAGTAGATTCTCGCTCTGGAAACCGGGATGGACGGACGTGAGGCGATGAAAACTACGGAGCATCAAGCTGGACCCCACGAGCAGCACAAACGCGAGCGCAACCTGGGCGACCTGAAGCCCTGACAACCACCCTCGCCGTCCGCCTCCGCTCTGCGCTCCCGCACCCTGTTTCAGCAACGCATTGACGCTGAAGCGCGGAGCAACGACAGCGGGGATCGCGCACAGGAAGAGGGAGATCACAAGAACGGCCCCTAGCGTAAACACGACAACGGGCCAATCAAACCCCCCCGTCCCGTCCCACCCCATCTCCGCCATGTCGTTTGAGGTTGAGGACATCACATCTATCGTCCATTGGCCCGCCAGCAGCCCGAGAGCACCTCCGGCACTTGCCAACACCAGCGCCTCTATCAGAAGCTGTCGAAAATGGTGTCGACGACCTGCGCCCAAGGCCGACCGGATTGCGAACTCCGCTCTCCGCCCCTCGTTCCGCGCCAAAAACATGTTGCCTATGTTCGCGCAGACGATGAGCAGGACCATCCCGACAAAGCCCTGCACGATGAAGAGCGCCGCCATACTTTCTCTAAAAAGATGCTTCTTCAAAGGAGCGAGCTGGACACTGCGACCGGTGTTGACCTCCGGAAACTGCTGGGCCAAGCGTTCAGCGATCGTGCGCATCTCCGTGCCGGCCTCGGCGATCGTGACATCCGGGCGCAGACAACCGACAACCTTGACACGGCGGTGACCGCGCCCTTGGTATGAGGCTGCTTCCAGAGCCGTGGTCGCCCACACCTCTGTACCCCACATGTCGATGGGGAAGGCAAAACGCGGCGGCAAGACTCCTACGATCGTGAAACCGACGCCGTCAAGTGTGAGGGTCTGGCCCACGATGGTCGGGTCACCGTCGAATCGGCTCTCCACGAATGAGTCACTGACAACAGCAACATGCTCCGCGCCGGGAAGATCCTCGCCCGGATGGAAAAGCCGTCCCGCCGCGGCCTCAGTGCCCAGCATGGAGAAGAAGCACGCCGAGACAGTCGCCCCACCGACTCGCTCCAGGCCGTTCTCATCAGTGAGTGTAAAGCTCGTGGCGCGCAAGCCCGCAATCTCCTCGAAGGACGAGCTCTGTGCCCTGTAGTCCGCCAGGTCCGCGAAGGACAATGTACCCAAGTCTGCCACGGCCCCGTTCTGCGTCCCGGAAACAACGACCAGGCGATCAGCGTTCTCGTACGGAAGCGGCCGACGAACGACCATATTGAGCATGGTGAAGACAACTGTGTTAAGCCCAATACCGAGGGTGAGCGTCACCACTATGACTACGGTATACATGGGACGCTTCGCCAGAGCGCGAAACGCATAGCGCAGGTCCCGGAGTAGTGCGTTCATGTGCAACTCCTACTCACACCTCAGTGCAACCATCGGGTCGACCTTCATCGCACGGCGCGCAGGGATGTAGCAGGCAAGCAACGCCACTGAGGTCAACATGACCGACACACCCACGAAAGTGAGTGGATCGGCTGAACTGATCTCTGATCGTGCTGTACAGGCCGCGCGTAACCCAACCCCTCCCGCTCTCCAGCCCGGGAGATCTGGTCCAGAGCAGAACAAGATCCTCGGAGTCCTCAAAATCCAAAGGACGCAGCAGCACGCCGTCCACTACGCTGAAGATCGCCGTGTTGGCGCCGATGCCCAGAGCGAGCGTCACAACCACAACGGCAGTGAACCCGGGCTTCTTGAGCAACGTGCGAAACGCGTACCGTAGGTCTTGCACCAGCATCCCCATCACTTTGTCTCCGTGCTTTCGTCCACAATTCGCCCGTCGAAAAGGTGCACCGTCCGCTCGGCGTGGTTGGCGTAGCGGTCGTCGTGGGTGACCATGCAAATGGTCGCGCCGTTACGATGCAGGTCGGCCAGCAATTCCATGACCGCCTCACCGTTATGCGAGTCGAGATTGCCGGTAGGCTCGTCGGCCAGCAGGATGGCCGGATCGCCCACCAACGCCCGGGCTACCGCGACGCGCTGCTGCTGACCGCCAGAAAGTTGGGCCGGAAAGTGCTTCACGCGGTGGGCCATACCAACCTTGTCCAGCGCCTCCCGCGTGCGTTTTTTTCGCTCAGCCGCAGGCATGCCGCGATATGTCAGCGGCAACTCGACGTTCTCGTACACGCTCAAGTCGCCAATCAGGTTGAAGCTTTGGAAGATGAAGCCTACCTGGCGATTGCGGATGCGAGCTCGCTCGGGCGCCGAGAGGTCCGCCACGGGCTGGTCGGCGAGGGAGTAATCCCCCCCGGTCGGCGAATCCAACAATCCCAGGATGGACAGTAGGGTGGACTTTCCGCAACCCGAAGGGCCGGCAATGGATAAGTACTCGCCCTTCATGACCTGTAGATGAACGTCCGCCAGCGCATGCGTCTCCACCTCGTCGGTGTAGAACACTTTGCTGACACCGTCGAGCCCGATCAACGCCTTGGCCGATTCACTCGCTGTCGCTTCCGCATCTGCGTCACCGGCCGGATGGGCATGATTCTGTGTGGAGTCATTCATGTTCGTGTCTCTCCGATACACGCCGGGCAGCGAGCCGGGCAGTAGGGTCCGCTCCACGGACCAACCTTTGCAGATACCCGTGGTCCGCACGGCGAACCAGACGAGTTCTATTTCAACCTCACGCGATCAAACTCGTCCCACCGGGACATGTCCGACAGGACAATCTGGTCTCCAACTTCCAGTCCTTCTACAATCTCAACCGTGTTGACCGAGCTGCAACCCAGCTCGACCTGAACGCGAACCGCGGTCTGCCCGTCGTCTAGCAGCTTGAACAACCCGACCGTGCTGTATGCCTGTCCGTATACCGGACGCCCGACGTGGAGCACGTCGTTCAACCGCTCGATCTCGATCGTGCCGACAACTGTTAGATCGGGACGCGCGCCCTTGGGTAATTCACCCTCGAGCGCGACGTCCACAGCGACCGTGCCTCCTTGAACCGCCGGGTCGATGCGGACCACCCGCCCGGACATCACCACGTTCCGCGTATCGATCTCGGCAATCTGCCCCGGCTGGACATCGCGCGCCTGCGTCTCCGGAATCCGGAGCACAGCTTTGAGCTTCCGTACGTCGGTGACCTTGGCGAGGATCGTGCCGGCCGCAACCTGCTGCCCGACCTCGACCGGCAGTTGCTCCAGCACGCCGTCCGTTCCCGCACACACCCGCAAGGACTGCACTTGGGCAAGCTTCAAGTTGTGAAGGGCACGCACCTGTTCAACTCCAGCACGCTGAGCCTCCAACCGGGCTCTCTCTGACGCGTCCCACGTATCGAGACGCTTCTGCTCAATCTCGTACAGCTTTGCCAGTTCCTCCACCCTGACCCTCGATAGCTTCAGGTTACGCTCGGAAATCAAACCGTCGCCATACAGTTCCTGATCCACTTCCTCACGCAACCGAGCCTCGTTGTAATTCGCCGCCACTCGCGCCACCGATGCCTCCAGCGCCAGGAGTTCATTGCGCAGGCTAACCTCCAACGCCGCCAGCTGTGCTTCCGCGGACTTCAACTGCCACTCGGCGTTGACCGCCTCCAACTCCAACTCGGCATTGCTCTGCTCCAGGAGTACGGTGTCACCTTGCACCACCGCGCCCGGCAAGACCAGAATCCGTTCCACCCGCCCGGCAGTGGCGGCGGGAATCCACCAGATCACTTCCGGCACCAGGCTGCCCGTCCCCCGAACCTGGCGCAACATCTCCCCACGCTTTACGGTGTCCAGCCAAACAGACGCCCGCTCCACGGTCGGCGCTGCCGGCTCCAGCCGCGACAGCCACCAGGTGATCCCGCCTACAACGCACACGCCCGCGACCGCCGCAATCAGTTGGCGAATCATCCGGCGACGAGCTACGGACTGACGCGGAATATCCATGCACTGATCCTCCAACCATGTATTCGCAATCCTCGTGCCAGTATCCCCGTACCACGCAAGACGGACGTGACGAGCCGGGAAACGGTGTTTCAGATTGATATGGGAAGCGAGCTATGGCCCATAGGTGTCCGGATTCGGGAATGCGAATCCCAAAACCGAACGTCCCTTCTGCTGAGGAAGATGAGTACAGACGCGACGTGCATGAGTTCTTAGGGGCAACGCTCCACCCGATTTGTCCGATTCAGGGGGATGCGGGATGGCGTCTTCCGACACCACAGGCCCAGGCCGCTGGCGACTTGGCGAATTCGCTTCGCGGCGCGATTGGTGACAGTCCGCTCCCAGACTCCATGCCTCGACTGTCCGCACCACAACACGCGACCAAGAGCACGGAAGTGTTCCTGGCCGCGAAGACGACTCCGAAGTGGAAGTCAGATCAATGCTCTTAGCGGTTTGATGAACAGGGCTTTGCAGATCAGGGTGGACCAACGCAGCCTGGTCGACTGGGATCTTTGGTGCATCGACAGAGCCAACGTCCGGGCCGCGCGCGGAGCTGGCTTCGGTCTCGTGGGATCAAGCCGATCATCCCACACAAGGGCAACTAACGGGTGTGCCGTGACGCCCGGTCGCTTGAGGCAGAGGCAACAGCCTGCCGTCGCGCTCTCTCCGCCATATACGTCCGCACGTGCAGCACTCCAACAGAAGCACGCCCGGCTCATTCTTGATAGGTTCAGCCAGGAAGAAACGCTCACAGCAATTGTCCGGCTCTGACGTGTGCTCCACAGATGTACCTCCCTATGGCATAACCAGTCCAAACGTAGCAGTCGGCATCGAGGAACTCACGGACGAAACCCACAATTAAACACTGTGATTGGATGGAGCTTGCTCTAGCCCCCGCATTGGTCAATACCTCACTCGGTTGAGCAAGAACGATGCCCCGTCAATCAAGCTTGGCTCTGCCGTCTGCAGCCGCACCACCCCGTCGACCGGAAGACGACCGACGGGGTGACGCAAGAATCGGTTGGGTAGCCTATTGGCTTCTTCCCATGCTGCTACGGAAGCGGCCCGGTGAAGTTGGCCTGCATCACGGCGAAGTCGTCCAAGTCGACATCGCAATCCAAGTCCAGGTCACCAATCGGACGACCTTCCTCGTCAACGGTCACACCACCGGGCGTGTAGTCACACACGTCGTCAACGTTCAAGACGCCGTCATTGTCGATATCATCGTCGAGGCAGTCAGGAATGCCGTCGCCATCAAAGTCCGGCGGTGAGTGAAACTCGTAAGCTCCCATATCCACAAACGTCAGATAACCGACACCCGTATCGTCCGTGCATGGATCATCCACGAACCTCGGATTGCCATCGAGATCAGTGGCGACACCTTCCGGTACCGCATCACTGTCGCCGGCGTCGATGCACGGAGACTCGAAGGAGACGTGAAGATCACCGTCAACAACGTCGATTAGCATTGGATCATCATCGATGTTGCCTTCGCCAGGCCAACTGCCCTCAATGCAGCTGAATGTCACGGTGGCGCTCGAGTTGTGGTTGTGTATCTGTGGACCCTCTGGTGCCGTATTGCCCCACAGAATACAATTGGTGAATACCAGGCCACTGTTGTAGTCATTAAACACCGCACCGCCCCGACTGGCAGACATGTTCGTACTGAAGACACAGTTGACTAGAACGGCGTCGCAGGCGTAGTTGTACATCCCGCCACCGTCAGAGTCACTCACGTTCTCACTGAAGGCACAGTTGGTCAACTCTGGGCTGGCATACCAGTTGTACATCCCGCCACCTTGATCACTAGAAGTGTTTCCACTAACCGTACAGTCGATCAAGCGAGGAGTGCAGTAACGGTTAAACATCGCACCACCTTGCTGTCCCGCCGAGTTGTCCGTGAATGTGCAGTTGATCATGGTCGGACTGCCGCTACCTTCATCGTTGAACATCCCGCCTCCACCCCAGAGGAGATAGCCGCTGCCGTTCGCGTTTCCATTGGTGATGGTGCAACCATCCAACAGGGCTGTCTCGTCCAGATCCAAGTCGGCGGTATGATAAAACACGTGGTAGCAGTTGTCGGAATCATCGCCTTCGACGCCGATGTCTCCGCTGAGGATGGTCTCGTAGGCGACAGTGTCACGTTCATCGGGATCCGGCGCGCCGTAGCCGGCGTAACCGCCCGCAACCGTTACGCCATTAATAAGGGCGAACGACGAATCGCGTGTGGCACCCGGGACATAGGTGCCGGCGGCGACGCGGATCTCGGTCACGGCACAGACGTCAGCCAAGGCGTCCTGCAGATCGTTGTACGCCGTGTCCCAAGTCAGGCCATCTCCGTCCGGCGGCGCGTCATCGTCCACATAGAGCTCCAGTCCTTCCGGACAATGTCTGTACAAAAGCTGGACTTCACCGCTACTCAGCGCCCGGTCGTAGAGGCGAAGCTCGTCGATAGCACCGAGGAAGGAACTGCTGTTACGGCCCGAGTTTACTCCAATGGTCACGAGCACAGATGTCTCATTCAGCACACCGGAGAGAGTTCCCGAGACATCCTCCAGGAGTTGCCCATTAAGATAGTGCTGTGTGGTTGCACCATCCCATGTACTGACTACATGAGTCCACTCTCCGTCGTAGCTGGTGACGCTCACGTCTCCCTGATCACGGTCCCAAAGATCCCATCCAGTGTCATCGGTGCTGCTTAGCAAGACTCCGAAGTTGCCCGGCTGCGACTCATTTACGCCGTGTGCCCCGAACCAGTATGAGGAGTTGTGACTACCATAGTCCTCCTTGGCCAGGATCGGAGCATCACGGTGAATGTCGTCGCATTGAATCCACGCCGAGAATGACACCGACGTGCTGATATCCAACGACGCAGAATCCGGGATCTCGACGCGGACGGAATCATTGCCGGTGATTCCAGGGAAATAAAGTGCGGTCCCGCGGACCCCCGATATCCACGTCGACGGCGTGTCGTTGACGAGCGTCCCGTGGTTCGCTTCTCCTGACTCGTCAGTGATGTACGTCCCACCCCCCTCGTCGAAACTCCAGCAGCCGACGAGGCCATCATTCAGGTCCGCGAGAGCGGGAAACGGAGCCGTCAACCCCATCAGCACCGCCAAGACAAGGACCCATGTACACTTTCTTGCATTGCACAACATTGTAGTCCATTCCTTTCCCGGGAGACGACAGAGCCATCCACTATGACCATATCATCATCCCAATATAGTCTACTAAACCTATACTCCGCACTTCCTGCCGTCGCCCGCCGATGGTCGACGACCCTAGTCGCTGGCAAGCTCCCTCCCTCGGTCACGCTTGCCGAATCCGCATCCCTGCCAGTGGGGCAAGACTTCTGATCCGTCATCCCTTGGTAGCGTGTAAGGCAATGTGGCTCGCAAAAGATCCTGTTAGCGACGTTGCCGAGCCATGCACTTGTGAGCTATTGGCGCGGGAGGATATGCATCTTTCTATTTCCCGCTTTTTATCTTCTTCTACGCGGTTCCGGTTAGTGGCTGACGTCTTTGTTGGCCGTTCGTTCCCAAGGTTTCCCCAAGGGCACACACAATCTCCACTCCCGTGCCCTCGTCAGCCCTCGCTTGAATTGGCCGCGGCAGTTTGCTACTCTACAAAAGGCCCATGAGGGTTGTGGCGTGACCCGGCTCCACGGTTCGCTGGCTGTGTGCACGGGTTTCAGCGCGGGGGGAGAGGAGCATCCGGTGCGAATCGAGGATGAGGATACGCTTACCATCACTCGCACGACGAGCGAGCTCCTCAGCGGGCTCCGGCATCCTGGCAATGGCATCATCTGGCGGGATTTCGTGGATCGGTACTGGCCGGTGATCGTCGGCTACGCTTGCCGGCGAGGACTCTCCGAGCAAGACGCTCAAGATACTGCCCAGGAAACACTTGCAGCGTTTAGCACCGCCTACCAAGCTGGAAAATACGATCGGGACAAGGGGCGTCTCAGAAAATGGATGTTCGGCATCGCCCACAAGCAGACCATGAACTGTCTCCGTCGGCGAGCCCGTGCCGGAGTTCAGGTGGCGCGTGAGGGGAGTGGGACGGGCTTCTTCGACGACGTAAGTATCGAGGACCCACACGAGGCGGCGTGGGAGCAGGAGTGGCAAGCTTGCATCATGAAGCAGTGCATGCGGGAAGTTGGGGCGCGATTCTCGAGCGAGATGGTGCAGGCGTTCAATCTGTTCGCCGTACAGGGCATACCAGCCCAGGAAGTAGCCGATCGCCTCGGAATGAGTCGCAACGCCGTTTATCTGACGAAGCACAAGATCCTCAAAGTGATTAGCAGCTTGAGAGCTAAGATAGAGGACGCCTGAGGCGTTATGGTGACATCGCTGATTCCCGCGCGAAAACTGACAATCCCCCGAAAGATATAATGCACGCGGTGCCAATGGTTGGTAGATGATCGTGCTCCGAGCGCGCGTTGACTGAGGTGGCGGATAAGCCATGCACGGATGCCCCACAAAGGAGAAACTGGCAGCATACCTGGAGGGCGACCTCCCTGCCGAGAAAGCGATGCGCCTTGAGGTCCACCTTCGCCAGTGTGTCGGATGCCGACTGTGGGTGGAAGATGCCCAGGACAACGAGGCGCTTCTCGACAGCGTCAGAAGTGCCTTGGTCAACGCCACAGGGAATCGGAGCATCCCGGAAGGGGAAACTGGCTCTGCTTCGAAAACCGTTCCGGTACCACCTGAGGACCCCGGCGCGGCACCATTCCCGTCTCTCAATGCGATTCTGCCCCACTCGGTGGAAGCCTACGACGTACAGGAGGAGATCGGTCGGGGCGGGATGGGGGTTGTCTATCGTGCCATCCAAAAGGCCACCAAACGCGAGGTCGCCTTGAAGGTCCTGCTCGAAGGACCGTTTGCCTCCTCCACCTCAAAACGCCGTTTCGAGCGTGAGGTCGAGCTTGCAGCTCTACTGGAACACCCACACATAGTAACCGTGCTGGAAAGTGGAATCACCAGTGGGCGGTATTACTTTGCCATGCAGTACGTCCGTGGCCGGCGCCTCGACCGATACGTGCTGGACCGCCAGCTATCTGTCGACGACCGGTTGCGACTGTTTGCCAAAGCCTGCGAGGCCATCAGCCATGCCCACCAACATGGTGTGATTCACCGAGACCTCAAACCATCGAACATCCTGGTGGACGACAACGGCGCCCCGCATATCCTCGATTTCGGTTTGGCGAGAGCCGCGGATTCCGATGCGTCGGATGCGTCGAGGCTCTCGCTGCTGTCCTTGAGTGGGCAAGCCCTGGGGACACTTCCCTATATGTCTCCGGAGCAAGCCGCGGGTACGCACCGTGGCATCGATGTACGTACTGACGTTTATGCGCTGGGCGTGATTCTCTACCAGATGCTAACGGGCTGCTTCCCTTATCCCGTAACCGGTCGAGTATCTGACGTGCTAAGGATTATAGTCGAGGTTGCTCCCGAGCCGCCCGCCACTCATTGCCGCCAAATCGACGACGAGTTACAGACAGTAGTTCTCAAGGCGCTGGCGAAGGAGCGTGAACGACGTTACCAGAGCGTTGGCGAATTGGCTCGCGACATCCAACGTTACTTAGCGGGCGAACCGATCGAAGCCAAGCGCGACAGCAGTTGGTACGTTCTCCGGAAGTCCCTGCGGCGGTATCGGACGGCCGTCTCGATCGCGGCCGGGTTCATGGGCGTGGTCGTCCTGGCGCTGGCCCTGACACTGGCCGCCTGGAAAAGCGAATCGGATACGGCCACAGTCGCTAGAGCTCTCTGGCCGATTGCTCTCGAGCCCGTCAAGCAAGCTGACTATGCCGCACTGGTGCAGACTGCTGCCAACCTTGAAGAGGAGATACACAACAACGAAGCGCGGACGAACTTGGACATCATCCAAGAGCCGCTGCGAGAGCTTCAACGCACACTTTTGGACAAGCTCGACACCGACCTTACAACCAATGACCTGGGCCGGTTTGTGGAAGTGCTTGTTCTGCTTCCACAGTCCCGTGCGGTCTTCCATCGCCTGGCGGAGCAAGCGGATGGCCAAGAGATGATCGACAAACTCTGCCTTCGTATGGAGAAGTGGCTCCAGGTCCCCATTCCCGCCGGATGGGGGCAGGAGATCCTCGATTGCAGAGAGTTCCTGAAGGAGTTTGGTACATCGAGCGGTGAGAAAATCGCGGAGTTCGACTCGAAGCGCGCGAGATTGAAGGCGAGATTGAGGGTCGTCTTCAAGGAGAACTTCGAGTCATACGAAGTAGGAACCTGCCCGCCCGGCTGGAATGGTAATGATGTCACGGAGACCGTCACCGACACGTCGGGGGCACTGCTTGTGATATCCAGCATTAGCAACTCACCCAGCGCTCACTATCAACTCGATAAGGCGCTTTGCGATTCAGTCGTTGTGCTGTCCGCCCATTTGCGCTTTCAGGTGACGGATGTGGCCGAAAAGCAGGATGACCCTCCGCACGGGCACATCGGGCTTGGGTTCAGCGACGGCAGTAGTATCGCATGCGCAATCATGCCGCGTGGGGCCTGTAACAGGAGCTCGCAGGCGGAATCCAGTTGCGTATTCCTGGAAAGCCCTCGACTCCCACAGGAGCCTGGCCACCGCATCGAACTGTGGTACTTCAGGGAACGTGAGACATACGACATTCTGGTCGATGATGCCCTCATGTTGGAGGGCATACGCTGCCGGGGCGAGAAGAACGTCAACGACATCATACTGGGTGCCAGCAAGAACGCGGAAATCATCTACGACGATGTCGTACTCCGCGCGGGCGATGACACTGGGATCAAGGCCTACCTGGGACCACTTATGCCATCGGTGACACCAGGAGAGATCGATCTGCGACCAGTGAGTTGGCTGCAAGTTCCGGTGAGCTCCGCAGTAGCGTATGATCTTCACGGCGACGGGCACACCGAGATCATTGCCGGAGACGCCAAGGGCGACGGCAACCTGCTGCACGTTTACCGGCCCGAACGTTCGCTGTTTGAGTTTCAGGAGCTTTCCTCTGTGGCGATTCCCGGCGTGCAGTCCGCCTTTCCCATGAACGTCATCTCCCATCGTCTGGCGGTCTGGGGCTTGCTGGAAGGCGAATTCGGCGAATTCAGAACGAAGGGCATTACGCTACTTGACATCAGCGACGACTACTCCGTACGGCGCGCGTTCTCGCAAACATACGCCGACTTGCAGGACGCTCGAGGCTCGGTCTGGCCAGTTCGACTCGGGGACGAATGGCGGGGATTCGTTGTGGGGATGAGGCACGATTCGCGTTGCTTCGAGTTGTTTCGAGAGAACTCGTCTGGTTCCGATCAACTGTACACAGGCCTGGGAACTCACTTGGCGACAGGACAGGGAATCGCATCAGCGAACGACATCACTTCACTGGTAACGTGCGACTCGGACGGGGACGGAGTTGATGATTGTCTGTTTCTGGGTCTGGCCAATTGGGAGGGCTGGTGCCCCGCAATGGTCACTCTGGAGCAAACCTGGCTGGACGGATATTCCCAACCACAGATGCGCCGGTTGACCGACGGTGAGGTTGGCGCAACATACGTGGCAGTTTCTTATCTGGATACGGACGAGCCGCATCTCATCGCTGTGTCAGGTGAGCCGACTTCGAATGGAGTGAACAAGGATGGATTCGGCGTGCGGGTCTGGCCCGTTTCAGATCTAAGCGGGGATACTACAGCTTCACCCTTGCGACCGGACGAAGCTCCTTTCGACGCGCGCGCGGTCACGGCGGGTAGAATCGGCGACAGGGATGTGTTTGCGACGGCTGGCGTTCAACTGGCACAGCAGGGACAGTGCAGGAACGTGGTGCTCCGTCTGTACGGCATGGTTGCGGGCCGAATCGAGAAGTTGTGGGAGGCGATTCTGTTCGACGTCGAAGCCGGCGTTTCGCAATTGCTCCTGTCCGACCTCAACAACGATGGAAACGACGAACTCACTGTCCCCCTTGGGTATACCGGCATTGTTATCTTCTCCACGCAACCGGGCTCAGCTCAAGATCTCTCGGACCAGCGCGGCCGTTGATGGATGCAACACTACAGGCATTCGAGCACCTCTAATTCCTACCAGTGACGATCGATTCGAGCCAAGGCGCCTGGGGTTTGGTTGCCCACTGGGTCAGGAACTCCAACTCGCAAGGATTGGCTTTCCCGTGTCGCCGGGTAGCGTTGTCAAGCTGATCGTCGTCTGTGAAGGTTCCCACATCCCCGCACAGCGGCACAGCCTCGAACCTGACGTTGAGCTCCCTCTGCCAGCGTGCAAGAACACACAGGGCGAGCTGTAGATGTCCATGCGTGTCGCCAACAACTGCGATGATCGATCCTGGATTGCTCATCACTTCTGTCCATGCCGTCGCACCGAGCCCCTGAGACTTCCCGGCGATCGGTGGGAACCGACCCCAAAAGCTCCATCACGAGGCCGCCTTCAAGGACGTTCGCGGTGGTATACTCTGGCTGCTGGCACGCTGATAAACCGGTCCTCCTCCACGATGTAGGCAGTTAGGCTTCCTCCGTAGCAGCAACTCGTGTCTACGTTGATCACAACCGGCAGATCGTCCACGCGCCGAACGAGCGGTTCATCGCGGTGCTGATGGCCATGGACGATCAGGCCATCACTTCCGTCATACAGCTCGTGCCAAGGCAAGATTGCCGGCCAGTCTCTGATCGCGAGCTTCGTTTCCCGCGGTGTTTCACGAAGCCCCAGCTTCACATCGATCCCTGCATGCACGACAGCCCACCGCCCCGCGTCGTCCTGAATCGTATCCACGTGTTCCAGATCCTCCAGGAACATCGCGAGGTCCTCCAACATCCCGGCTTGCTCGATCAGCTCTATCGTCTGTTCGCCCGTACCCGAAAGATATGGCATGCTCGGCTGCTTACCAAAGAGGAAACGGCAGTACATCAACAGATTGTCATCGTGGTTGCCGCAGACGGACTCGAACGAGTAGCCTTCCTTGGCTCCACGCCCCGCATGTTCGAGGAACGCATTCAGGACGATCTGCGGCAGCGGTCCGCGATCGAACAAGTCGCCAACGCAGATAAGACGATCACCGGGCTGTGGGTAGTCGAGCACCGCAAGCAGCGACAGCAACTCCTGCCCACAACCATGTATGTCGCCTACTATGATATGCCGCGTCATCGTCAAAGACCTACCGTTCCAGCAACACCTCTTGACTCAGCAGGTTTAGTCCCAATCGTTCGTGCCGTCCATCTCGACCAGAGTTCTCCGGCAATAGCCAGGATCTTACGCGGAGTCCTGGCCCGGTTGCGAACCTTAACCACGTCGAGACGCCCCTGGTGGGTGCGATTCAACAGGTGGGCCGCCAGGCTACCTTGTACACGCTTGGCGAAGCGGGCGGTATGTTTCTTGAGGGCCAGATAGATCCAGCGATCCACTTGGCTACCGACCAGGGGCGGGCGCTGGATTCTCAGATGAGCTCATGCAATATGGATGCCTGGCGCGGGAGTCCAATTATTGCGGTCGATCCGCTCGGACTGCACAGTGATCAGCTGTCGCCACCGGTGAACGTTATCTGGAAGGCGCGGAAATCATCTACGTCTACGTCGTTGTCTGCGTCCAGGTCGGCCACGTCGAAGTCCTCGGGGTCACAGCCCAGCGGCGGGATGCTCACACCCGGGCCAGCCAGGCAACTGGAGAATACGTCGTGGTCTTCGAGATCGACGTCGCCGTCACCGTCGAGATCACCCCCGCACTCCGCCGGGCGGTAGGCCACGGCTACGGTCGCGTCATGACGCCCGTATCCCAGAAAGGCCCCATTGGAGGAAAACGCTACGGCGTGCACCCCGGTGCCCAGGTTCTGATCGTAGGTCCGCAGCAAAACCCCGTCGGCCACGCGCCAGACCCTGATCGTGCGATCCCAGCTGCCGGATACCACCGTGCGTCCGTCCGGTGCGAACACAACGCCGAATACGATGTGCGTGTGGCCGCTCAGAGTTTGGAGCGGTGCTCCATCCAACACCCGCCACAACCGCACGGTGTGGTCGGCGCTCGCGGACACCAGTGTCTGGCCATCAGGAGAAAATGCGACCTGCGCGATCCAGTTTCCATGGCCCGAGAGTGTGTGCAACAACATGCCGTCGGACAGACGCCAGAGCCGGATGGTCCCGTCGCCACATCCGGACGCCAGTGTGCTTCCGTCTGGCGAGAAGGCAATGGCCCCGACGGAGCCTCCATGGCCGCTCAAAGTGTCGAGCAACGCCCAGTCGGAGACGCGCCAGAGCTTGACGGTTCGATCGTCGTATCCCCCACCCGAGGCGAGCATCTGGCCGTCGGACGAGAAGGCCACTTCGAGCACACCGTCAAGGTGTCCGCCAAGCGTGTGGATCGGCGCTCCGTCCGCGACTGCCCACAGCTTGACCGTGTTATCGCTGCTGCAAGAAGCGAGCATGTCAGCTACGGGAGAGAATACCACCGCATGTATCCAGTCGGAGTGGGCGCCGGGAATTGTCCACTCCACCAACCCGGCATCCACATCCCAGAGCTTGATACTCTCGTCCAAACTGCTGGACACCAGCAACGCGGAGTCCGGGGAAAAGTCAACCGTCCTAACGTAGCCGGAGTGTTCAGTGAATGTGGCTGACAGGCTGGCCGTAGCGACATCCCACAACCTGACCGTAGGGTCGTGATATCCGCCTCCCGACACGAGCGACTGCCCGTCAGAAGAGAAGGCGACACACCACACGTCGTCCATATGCCCCGTGAGAGTACTAAGCAACGCACCGTCGGACACGCGCCACAGGCATATGGTCTGATCCATGCTGCTGGAAGCCAGCGTCTGGCCAGACGGATCGAAGTCGACGTCGGTGATCCCATCGGTGTGTCCGGAGAGTGTGTCGAGCAACTCCCCGTCCGAGATGCGCCACAGCTTGACAGTGCCGTCCGCTCCGCCGGAAACAAGCGTCTGCCCATCGGGCGAGAGATCGAGTCCGAATACGTCCGCGCTGTGCCCCGGGAGAGTGCGCAGCAACTCTCCATCAGAAACGCGCCACTCCTGGATCGTGCCGGTGAAGTTGCCGGCGAACACCGTGTCTCCCCCAGCTGCAAACACCAGGGACAAAGCCCCGTCGAAGCCGGGCACATCGATTGTCTGAAGTTCCTGACCGTCCGAGACCCGCCAGATCTTGATCATCATGTCGTAGGACCCGGTCGTCGCCAGGAACTGGCCGTCGCGCGAGAAGGCCACATCGAGCACTGTACTGAAGTGGCCTTCAAGACTATGCAGCAGCTCGCCATCGGCGACCCGCCAGATCTGGGCCGAATAACCAGTTCCAACAGCCAGCAGAGTTCCGTCAGTCGAAAGCTCAAGCCCCGGGAGACCCCCGCCGGACGAGGACACCAACGTGCGGAGCAACTGACCGTCCGACAGGCGCCAGAATTTGATCGTCCCGGATCCGCCGGAGGAGATCGCTGTCTGACCGTCCGGGGCGAAGGTCACCCCGTCCACGCTGCCGCGATGACCCCCGCGCGTCCAGAACGGGCTCAAAGTGCCTGCAGCGTGGGCAGAAGCGGCTGCCGATAGAAACAGAATCAGAGAGCCGGCGAGGTTACGACAAACTCGATTGTAGGTTCGATTCAAGACCATCACACTGCCTCCAGTTGATGTACCACCCCGTTGCTCCGTCTTCTGACCTTCACTATACCTGCTGCTCGGCGAATACGGGCAAATGCAACTCATCTCATCTAAAACCTAATCGCTAAGGTGCGCCGTCACTGAACTCCACCTGGAACGCGGCGAAGTCTGCCAGATCCACATCATCATCTTCGTTCAGATCGGCGCAACTACAATCCTCCATCACAGGCCCGTTGTCCGGGCCGGTAACACACTGCTCGAACACCAGGTAGTCGGCGAGATCCACGACTCCGTCTTCGGTACAGTCCCCGGGTTGCGCCGCGGCGATCGTCTGGTCCGTCAGGTAGATGATGTCGCCGCTGCTGGAAAAGTTGTTGTTGATCGCATTGCCCGCTGCCCAGAACGTGATCGGACCTGCGTCAGTTGCCGGCGCTTGCCAACGGACCGGATACTCGGCGGCGTCACCGAGACCGGCCCAGCCCGCCACCGAATCGACGACACCTGCGGAAGTGTGGTTGACGAAGTTCGGGTCGCTGCCGTTGAGCTGAGTCGTTGTGGGATCGATCAAACTCAGTATACCCACGTGCGTTCCCATGGCGTTCTCGATGCTGATCTGGAAACCGGCCCCGACCTGATCGGGATCAGAAACGCGGATCGTCAGGTCATAAACCGCGCCTGCCTGATAGCTGCCAGGAAGCCCGAGGATCTCCACCGCTCCCGCGCCGGTGGCACTTCCGTGGCATTGCATACAAGAGGACCCGCCACTAGCAGGGCTTCCCGTTCGACCGGCTGGCGGATTGGCTCGCCGTGCCAGCGCGGCTGGCGCACACACGAGCAATGCCACCGCCGCGGCACAGCACAGATGTTTACGAGTAATTAGCATAGTTCTTTGCCTCCTTCTCATTGCATTGGCGCTTTCAGCAGAGACGCCACCTGGGCAATTCAGATTATCCATGAGCCTGGGTTGCCCGTTCACCAGGCCACATCCATCGTGCATGTTCAGCAGGTCGTCCCGCTGTTGGCGGGAGCGAGGCGCTCTCGCCGCACCGGGTGTTCCCACCGATGCACTAGCGTCCCGCTCCTGTGAACGCCTCCTGCACCACCGAGAAGTCGGCTAGATCCACGTCACCGTCTTCGTCGAAATCGAACACGGCACAAGGGTCCGCTTCGACGGTTACGGAACCGACCATTCCATATGACTCGTGCACCACACAGTAATACGGGTATGTGCTGCCCGAAATCGGGTGTGCGAGCAGAAACGCCGCATCGAAGAGAACTTCATACGTTGTTCCCAATTCCGAGGTCGCGTCTCCTGATCGGAAGTTGCCATCGTGAATGCTGTCGACGCCGCTTTCCACGTTGTGGAAGCCGCCGGCCCAAACCCAGCGGATGGTGTCGCCGACCTCAATAGTGATGTCAGCCGGTGAGAAGGTGAATCCCGGTCCGACCGATACGTCAAACGTAGTGATCCCGTCGGAATCGTACGCTGCGCCAGGGCCGGACATACAGGCCGCCAGCGCGTAGTAATCGTCCAGATCCAAATCTGCATCGCCGTCAACGTCGCCGGGTGGCAGCGGGGTCAGCAGGTAGGCCCGCGGGTCGGATCCGCCGTCGAGGTATCCCCAACCGACGATGTGCCCACCATTGCTGATGCTCTCGGCGTTGCGCAGCGTCCAACCGCTGTCTGGAGGAATGAGATCGTTGAGGTTGGCGATGTGGCCGTCGTTCCAAATGCACGCACGCCTGTCGATCCACGCGACGAATGCGTCGCCCACGATTTGCCCGGCGTCGTTGATCGAGACAGCCTGGCTGCCCAAGCACTCGGAACACGAGAACTCCTCGAGATCGGCCAAATCGCCCTCATACCAGAGAAAGCCGGTGGAGCAGAAGTCACACTCCTCGGTGTCGAAGAGTGACTCACCCACGATCTGGCCCATCTCATTGATTCCGCGAGCCGTGCTGAAGGGGAACTCGGTGGAAAAGGACCCGATGATAGTTGTGCCGTACTGGTCCCAGCGGACGGCCACGTTACCCAGGTCGGGGATGTCCGCCCGTCCGACGATCACACCGGAGTCGTTGATGTCGAGTGCTTCACTGAAAATGGAGTCGACTGGTCCGAGGTCCTGCATGCCATTGACTGAGTCCCAGAGGAAAGCATGGCGGTCGATCGGCCAGGGGAGGTTGGAGTGGCCCACGACCTGGCCGACGTTGTTAATCGCCATGGCGTGGCTGTTGTCTTCGAGAGGGTCTTGGTCCAAAGCGCCCAGATCTATAATCTGGTCACCATCCCAAATGCAGGCTCGCGTGTTGCCCTCGGGGCTTCTCACCGAGTGGCCGGCCGCCACGCCAGAATCGCTAATGTCCATCCCCGCGCTGTAGTACCCTCCGAGGGTGTCCAGTATGGTCATCTCGCCGTCGAGGTAGAGGAAGGGAACCGAGGGAAGCGTAGGTGGATCGTTGAAGAGCAGGCCGACCGCATCGCCCGACGAGTTGACCCCGCCGGCATATGTGGCGCCGTAGTACTCGATCGGTCCGAGGTCGGTGATCGTGTAGCGGGGCACTGGGCTGGCACCTACCGGCACTCTGACGTCCGGCTGGCCATCTGTAGCCAGGACGGGAATACCAAGACAGGTAAGCCACGCCAGGAGACTGCGTGTCACGGTAGAGCCAAAGGTCCTCAAGTCGTTGCTGGTCGGTACAGAAAGCATGTTCGGTTCTCTCCTCAGAGTGTTTCCGGCAGACCGCGTGGTTGCCGCGGTTTTGCTAGTGCCGTTTCCAATAACGTGCTTACACTTAACGGACACTGTTCTGATGCCACGAATGCTCAAGCCGAACCGCGACCGTAAGGGAGCGGCCCTTACGAAACCGTCACAGGATTCGCAAAAACGGCGCCAGTCCCGCACGCCGCGGCGAGCGCTAGCTCATGCCTCGATCAGGAAGGACCGGCGAAGGCAGACTCAAGCTCAGCGTAATCTGCAAGGTCCACGTCTCCGTCAAGATCGAAATCCGTCACCACACCATCCGGGCAGGCGCTCGATGGCGCATTATCCGACCCGGCGAAACAACAGGAGAACATGGCGAAGTCGCGAAGATCCACGTCGCTGTCAAAGTCGACGTCGGATGACAGAATCGGTTCCAGCCGGAAAGCGCGAAGTCCATATCCTGATCGGGTGGCGCGTCCTACGATCTGGCCACGTCCGTTGATGTCGGTGAACTGGAATCCGCCCCATTCGCCGGCAGGGTCCACCATCTCAACAAGCTCCATCATCCCGCCTTGAGGAGTCCAGATGAACTCGGTGTTGGCGTACATCTCATCCAGACAGGTCCCCAGGACGTGACCACAGGAGCTTATGGCAGTCGCAAAGCTGTGAAGGTGGCCGGGCAGAACGCCCAGGTCTTGAATGCCTGCATCATCTGAATATAGAAAGGCGTGCACTAGAGGCTGGCCGAACTCGTCCTCGAGGTCGGTGTGTGACTCGCCGACCACTTGCCCGGCATCATTGATCGCCCGAGCGCTGCTGCCTCCGCCGCCGAGGTCTCCGAGATACTCTATCCCCACGCCGTCAGTGTACCTGAAGGCCCCTTGTCCCGAACGGCCGACAACCTGGCCGAGATTGTTAATGTCCTCTGCTGACGTGAAACTGCCTTCCCACAACACGCCCAGATCCTCCATCCCGACGCCGTCGGTGTAGCGGAACGCGTGGGTCGCGCTATCCCCGGGGGTGATCCGAGAGTTGCCGACAACCTGACCGGCGTCGTTTATCGCCAATCCCCGGCTGGAGTCTCCTCCGAGCGTACCGAGGTCCTCCATCCCCACGCCGTCGGTATAACGAAAGGCGTGTGGATAGAGGGTGCTCCCCTCGACCCGGTACGAATAGCCAGTCACCTGCCCCGAACCGTTGATGGCTTGACCGAGACTTCCCCAGTCAAACGGGCTGGCCAGCGTCCCGAGATCCTCCATGCCAACGCCGTCCGTGTAACGAAACGCGCGGTAGTTGCCCCCCTGCCATGACGTGCCGGCCACGTGCCCCAAGGCGCTCATGCCCTCGGCCTCACTCACCATCGTGTCGTCGAGGATTCCAAGGTCCACGACTGCATACCGATAGGTCTGACCACTGGCGGTGAAGCCAAAGCAGATGAAGCTCGTTGCTACCGCAAGACAAGTTATCCGGCACATTATCGCACCCCTTTCCGATTCATTGATGAGATTCGTTCTTGTGCAAAGCCGACCCGAAGCACTGAAGCACTATCAGAGTCTAGTGAGCCCATAACCACTTGGCATGCCAATGAGTTTTCAAGCAGTGAGCACTCGCCAAAGCCGCCCTGGAGCTTCAAAAAGGAACTTGAGGCAGAAGGAAGGGGTCAGTCTGTCCCGCAAGATATTGCGGCTCGCCACAACATTTCGCGGTTTCCGCTGCATTCCGTGGGCGATCGACGAGACTTTGGCGCAGCGACGGCTCCGGGAGAGAAGGCGGCAAGGGTTTCCTGCCGGTGTCGGCAGCTACCGGATGCCGGCGCTGGATGGAGAATGAGTGCCTGTTCAACAAACCGCGAGAAGCACGGTGTGCTGCCGCTGGAGTATTGCCGGTTTCTGGATGGCGTCAGGCCTGTGACACCGTTTAGCAGAAGGGCATCGTCCGACCGCCACGCAAGGCCACAGCTTGTTCTAGCCTCGGCGGGAAATTCCGAGTCGCTTCATGCGGAACCGAAGTGTCGAGGGCTTCAGACCGAGCAGCTCGGCGGCTCCATTGGGTCCCTGGATGATGCCGCCTGTCTTTTGCAGGGCGCGGCGGATGTGCTCTGCCTCGAGTGCACGCAACGGAGGCAGTGCCTCAGAGCATGTAGGCGAGGGCTCGCTGGTCTGTAGGTCAACCGCTACCTCTCCTGTATCGATATGGAGAATGCGTCCGTCGCACAGGATCATGGCCCGCTCAACGACATGGCGTAACTCGCGTACGTTCCCAGGCCACTGTCTCTTCAGAAGATAGTCCATCGATGCGGGATCGATCGACTCGATTTGCTTTCCCATAGGCCGGCTGAGCTGCGAGACAAAATGCTCGACGAGCAGCGGGATGTCCTCCCGCCGCTTGTCCAGCGGTGGGACATCTATCGGGAACACGTTAAGGCGATAGAACAGGTCCGCTCGGAAGGTACCGCTCTCAACAGCCTTCTCCAGGTTGCGGTTGGTCGCAGAGATGATCCTGGCTTTGGCAACGAGTGTCCGAGTGCCGCCCACGCGCTCGAACTCACCATCCTGGAGCACGCGCAGGAGTTTGGGTTGCAAGGCGAGGGGCAACTCGCCGACCTCGTCGAGGTACAGCGTGCCTTCGTGGGCGAGCTCGAACCGCCCGATGCGGCGCTCCACGGCAGAGGTAAACGCCCCGCGTTCATGACCGAACAGCTCGCTCTCGACCATTCCCTCAGGGATGGCGGCGCAATTCACCTTGACCATGGGCTGGTCGCTGCGGGCACTGCCTGCATGGATGGCGCGGGCAACCAGCTCCTTTCCCACACCGGTCTCGCCCGTGATGAGCACGGTTGCATCCGTGTTGGCGACGCGCGCGATGTTCTCCTTCACCCGGCCCATCGCCGCCGCTTCCCCCACCATCTCACTCAAACCATGGCAGCTTTGAATCTCTTCACGGAGGTACACATTCTGCTGCTTGAGGCGATTGGTCAGTTGTCTGAGTTGTTCGTGCTGCATCGCGTTGGACAGCGCCAACCCCAGTTGCAGGGCGATGTGCGCGTGCATCCACCGGTCGACCTTCCGAATGGGATGCGGATCGGTAGTGCCGATGAGCAGGCCACCAATCAACCGATCGCGAACTACCATCGGGGCGAGGGAATACCGTCGCGCGCCGACTCTGCGCAACTCCTCGTCAGCTTCAAAGGCCAACCGCTTGTCCAGATCGTCTGACTCGTACGCGTCACAATGGCGAACGACCCAGGACATAGCCGTCGATGCGACCGACACAAGCTCCGGTTTCGGATGATAGGGTTCCTGGCCCTCCAGGGCGCCTGTATGTCGATACGATCGGCAGGTCTGGTTGTCGCTTTCCAATATGTAAACCTGGCTGAGACACACATCGGGCAGTTGGGACAAAAGAGGCTGCACATCCCCAATGACAGTCTCGACCTTCAGGGAAGTGTTGATGACTTTGGCCAGCTCGACAAGCGTGTCGCGTCGCCGGTCGCCTCGCTCGAATCGCGCGTGCGTAAGACAGCTCCACAGCACCGATGTTGCCAGACCGGCCAGTCGTTCCATGAACACCCGGGTCGAATCCCCCAGCGGATCGGAACGATGGAAGCCCGCGAAAACAGCCCCGAGCAACCTTCCGTCAAGCTCCATCGCCACGCTCGTATACCGGCGAACGCCCATCTCGTAGAGCTGCTTATGCAATTGGAGACTGCGATCAGTGGCAAGGTCTAAAGAGAGGTGCATCCGACCATCCACCTCAAAAAGCTCCACCTCACTGCCTTGAAGCGGAGTCTCCTGGTGTACCGGTGGGCGGGATTGGGCCGCCGCCTGGGTCGAAGTGGCGCCGTGGCGCGTCGGCTCCACCGTATACCGGTCGACGGCCTCGCGCTCATGGTCGTACACACTCAACCCGCCCAGCCGCAGCCCGGGCAGAACCGACATGGCGTTACCCAGCCTGCCGGCGAGCTCATGGAAGTCGAGAACGTCGCCCAGTGTAGTGGCGGCTTCGAGAAGAACAGATTCGAGGTTTGGTCTGGTCAAAGGGTATTCCGAACCATGACAGACAGCAACTCATGACAGACACACGGGTGCTTCTTCCCCGGTCTCGCGGGCGGCGCCCGCAAGTGGCGCCGAGTCGTTCTTCCAACCCTCCCATCCATCCAAAAACTGAGCGGGGGATCACAGGTTCCCGACCGCTGTGACCTTGCGGCAACGTCCGAAGACGATGGTCCCAGCTAGCAGCAGCATGAGTGCCATCAGAATGACACCCCATTGCGAGAGAGTCGGGATAGCCGGTTGCTCGGCGCGCAGGTCCAATTCCACCGCCCACGCCACCGGCAAGTCCGTTACAACGTCCTCAACATCGCTGCCGTTGAGGTTCGCACGCTGGACGGAACCGCTATAGAGACTCCAATACACCTTGCCACCGGGAACGTCCAAGGCGATGCCGACAGGCCGCTCCGGATACGTGTCAATCAACGTAACGTGATCGGAACCGTCGAGATTGGCGCGGTGGATAGCATTGTAGTAGTAGTCGGTCCAGTAGAGATGTCCCGCGACCAGATCTGCTTCGATATAATAAGGAGTGAGCGATCCCGAATCGACAATTACCTCGACATTCGAGCCGTCAAGATCCGCGCGCGAGATGGTAGCACTGCTGCTGTCGCCCCAATACATCTTGCCGGCCTCCGTGTCCAGCGTGATTCCCAGAAGACCCGCCGGAGCCTGGGCGGTATGAAGCGTCTCAATATCGCTGCCGTCCAGATTGGCTCGCTGGATGGTATCCGCAGTGTCGCACACCCAGTAGATCTTCCCCGCGCCCACATCAAGCGCAACCCCGCGCGGACCGAAGCTTGAGTCCATCTCGATCACCGTCTCAGCCGCGCTGCCATCCAGGTTCGCCCGGCGAATCCCGCCGAACCGCTCGGACCAGTACATCTTGCCCGCGAAAATGTCCAAAGCCAACCCGACCGGATCCGGCTCGCCAGTGACGAGATCCTCGATCTGACCCCCGTCGATGCTCGCCCGGTGGATGCTCTGCCCGCTGTCGGAAGTCCAGTACATCATCTGAGCGACCGCCGGCGATGCCAATCCCAGGACGATGAATAGTACAGCCACGCGTTTCGCTTCGTGATACATATACATAGTGGAATTCCCCTTTGCGCATCCTCGAGTGCTGCCCAACCTCTGTGAGCTGGCCTGCTAACTTGACCCGCCTTCGACTCGCGCACACCCGAACTCACCGATGGCCACACGCCGCCTTCACTGGTCTGCCCATAACGTGTGGCACGGGTTTCATCGGCTGGAAACCGGCGCCAACGTTGAAGGACTTCTAGAGAGAGCCCTTGGCCGCAGGCCTTGCCGAGTGCGGCATGCCCTTCGAGATCGCCCGCTCATCTTAGCATACTGTGACCGCGATCCAAAGAGGCCCACCCTCCCGTTGTTCGGTAGCGGGACAGCGGGCAGCCGTTGAAATGCGGTGATACGCAGCCATCCGATACCGGTCACTTGCTAAGCAAAGCACAGAAATGCCCATGGTAACCAGGAGCAGAAGAACTGGTAGACATGCTAGCGACTACGTTTACCCCGCCTCTCCGACTTCGCCCTCCGCTTGCGTATCGAGGCCGGGGACGATCTCCGTCCAGAATCAACTGGCGTGCTTGAGGCTAAGCCGATCACCTTCCGGGTAGCGCTCGGCGTATCGACGTGTTCGATCGCATGTTCATTTGTCAGAGCCTATCGAGCATGATCCGCCGTGTTTCGCGTGGTAGTTCTGGTGGTATTCCTCGGCTTCGTAGAATGTGCTGGCGTCGTGAAGAACCGTCGCGATCTGGCGGCCGCGAAAACGGGCGCTGTCCTGTTGCGTCGCGATGAACTCCTTTGCCTCTGCCAGCTGTCTAGCATCAGCAGTGAAGATCGCCGATCGATATTGGCTGCCGATGTCCAACCCTTGTCGGTTCCGCTGAGTAGGATCGTGGAACTCGAAGAACCACTCGAGCAACCTGCGGTAGCTCACCTGGTCGGGATCGTATGTGACGCGAACTGTCTCCGCATGCCCGGTGTCACCTTGACACACTTGTTCGTATCCCGGATTGGCGACATTCCCTCCTTGATAGCCGGACACGGCGCTGATAACCCCCGGAACCTGCTGAAATCGATCTTCGACTCCCCAAAAGCACCCGCCGGCGAAGTACGCCGTCGCTGTTTGAGCAGGTCGAGATTCCGGCGGTAACTCGTTACCCGCCTCGTAGAACTTCAGGGCCCCTGAGTTCATGCAATATCGCAAGCCAGTCGGACGTGGTCCGTCCGTGAAGACGTGTCCAAGGTGTGATCGACATCGGGCACACTCTACTTCGGTCCGTGCCATACCGAGCGTTGTGTCGCGTTGTTCCAGCACGTGGGCAGGATCAACCGGCTTGAAGAAGCTCGGCCACCCGGTACCCGATTCAAACTTCGCGTGTGAGCCGAACAGGGGAAGTCCGCAGAGACGGCAGGTGTATGTTCCCTCATTCCTGTTGTCCAGACGCGTACCGCAGAACGCTCGCTCCGTAGCCCTGCCAAGCAGAATACGACGCTCCTCCGGGGAGACCTTCTCGGCAAGCGCGTCGATGCGGCTCCGAGTCAGCATCGTGATGTCGTATCCGCTCGATGAATAGATTCTGCCAGTGTCCCGTGGTTCGTTTTGGGCGCCGATGGTGCTCCGCCCGTCTGGCCGCCGATACCTGTCGCTTGCCATCCAAAGCACAAGAACTCCGATGGCAAGCAGAATCAGAGGAACAAGAGACGTGATATCGGTGACCTTCATATCGAGTCTCCGACTTCATCCTCCCAGTTCCGCCAGAGAGTTCGACGGGTTCTGTAGAGTAGCTCCTCGGCATCTATGTGCGTTCCCGACTTTTCGTGGGTCGCGTACATGAGGAGCTGCTGGGTTCTGTCGCTGTACTCCCGCTCCATTACCGTTCTCCAAATCGATACCCCAAAGGGCGGCACCGCCGTCGGAACTCAAGAGGCACGCTGCTCACCGGGAAGTGCTTTCTTGGATATCCCGATTGTCGTCTTTCCTTTGGCCCTGAACGCTGATCCGATCGGTGCTTCACTCCTGGGTGCCGTACGTAGCCGGCGCGGCAAGTTGCTCCGCCCGAGCCCGCGCTGCGGCGGCCATCCCGGGCAGGCTTTTCATCAGCAGGCCGATTACAAGCGCCAACCCGACCACCAGGAACACTACAAAGAGCGTGAACATCACCCACTGTGCCCGCACATCGACCATCGACGAATCCCAGGTAGGCGCCAGTTGAGCGATCCTTTGGAGGTCCCGCAAGACAACCATACACGCCGTCGCTACGAACATACCCAGTGACGCCACCAGAGGATAGAACAACCCCGCGTTTTGCCTTGCTTTGTGTGCGAAGACAATCATCACCAGCCCGCCCACAACCCAAAGGGCAAGCAACAACCACGCAGCAGGCGTTTCGGAGAACACCGCACGGATCCCGTCGGGCTGCGTGGCGCACCAGCCGGCCGCCCCGGCGATCCACAGTACGGGTGTGACGATAAGTGCCTTGAAGCCCAGCCCGCGCGATCCGCGCCCGGCGTCCACGATGCCCCATTTATCGAAATACGCACCCCGCCAGATCAGTGCGAGCCCCGCCACGGAAAACGATCCCGCCAAAAACAGGGTTAGGCGCGCGTGGATGGTTCGATCACCATGGACAAGGAGACCGCCATCCGGGGCCGCCGCGTACAGCCCTGTCCACTTCTCGGGGGATGCGGACAACGTGAAGTTGTTCGCATAGATGAACCCCACATACAATAATAACAAGGTGCACACCGCGATCAGGACAAGCTGCCGGCCCGGCTGATGATTCCGCTTCAGCTTGTGATAGTAGAAACCGGCGTATGCAAGAATGATGACCGGGATCACTTGGATCCAAAAGGCGCCGATCACCACGGACGATGCATAGAAGAACTGTCCGTATAGCACCTGTACAAACAGCAGCGGCGGAATGCCCAGCGTAATGAGATACGACACGCCTAGCGGAAGTCCGGAGCCCAGAAACCTCGCAGTCTGCTCATTCTGCTCTCTGTTACGCAACAGCATCCACAGCAGGAGCAGTGCTCCACCCACCGTGAAGTGAACAGCCGAGAGGTGTAGCGTGAGGGTCAGGTATGCCAGGGCGCGGATCAGCCACGCGGGAACCGGATAACCAAGCGGATCCGGCGACGGAACCATCGCGGTAGAACCCAGCAAGGCTACGGTACTCGTCCAAAATGCCGTCATGGTGACTCCTCCTCGCTCCGGTCGCCCACGTGGGCTATCGCATCAGGCTCCACGTTCTGCGGATGCGCTGTGTCCTGCAGCGAAATCAGATAAGCCGACAATGCCTTCCGATCCGCCTCATCTCCGTCAAACGGAGGCATTACGCCACCCTCGTCCATTCTCGCAAGCCACTGCGGACCGAAGTCATGCGTCCAGGATTCTGTACGTTCCTTCAACGATCGATACCCCTCGCGCGTGTGGCAGCTTGCACACTGGAGCCGGAATAGCCACTCCCCGTGGTGCAGTTGGTCGTCCAAGTCTTTGGGCATCCAGCGAGCGTGGTCGGCGTACGGCGACGCCAGATAGGCCGGATCGCCCGCCTGCTCCGCCCACAGCCCGTTGGAATACAGCACGTCGTTGATCACATACGGTTTCCTTGCCATCTCGCGGAAGAACTCCGCGCCAAGAACGCCGAATTGTGCGATCAGAAACAAAGCCACCGCTCCGCCGGTCCGGACGGACTTCGGTCGAAGCGCAACGAGAACAACGCCACAGACGATGGCTGCGCTGGCGACGACCACCAGCCACATATGTCGCGTGATAGCATCGAGAGTTCCACCTCCCACGCCAGCCACGCCGCCTTCGGCAAGCGTTACAGCATGTACAGGCAGCGTCGTCCAGTACCACCACATCAGAAACGGCGCCAGCACAGCAGCCGGGAGAATCCACTTTGTGCTGAACAGGACGACCTTCTCTTTGAGCGGATCCTCATCCTGGAGCCTGCTGCCTACGATCACGCCGAAAAGCCCGCCGAGCAGGAACATGACCACGGTGCGAAGCAACAGGGACGGCAGATATCCCGGGTTGAAAAAACCGGCTGCAATGTCGGTGTTCTCAAGTGTCCATTCACCGGGCGTCAGCATGAACGTGAGAATGCCGTTGATCACGAACAATGATAGCCACGCAATGACGAAGTACGCACCAGCCAGAAATGTCTGGTATCCCCGGCTGTTTGTCTTCCACCCGTAGTAGTACAGATATAGAACCGTGAGTTCTCCGAGGAACATCACCCACTCGATCGCCCAGGCGAACACGAACTGATGAATGAGCAAACTCGTCGCTTCGGGGTTCGCGAGCTGGATGGCGAACCATATTCCCACACCCGTCACTGCGCCGAACACCGTGGTGTACACAAGGAAGTACGTCGCATACCGGTGGAGCCAGTCGCGGATTCGTGCCCCGTCCTCCTGGCGGTTGGACCAGAGTTCTGCAATGAACAGAAACGCCCCGCCACCAATCGCCAGGTGCGAGATCAGGATGTGAATGATGGCGATGATAGCCACGACCAGGCCACTGCCCAGAAAAGGCACATCCCACACGGGGTAGTTCATGGGCGATTCTCCTGTTTATGGACGGTCATGCAGCACATCATGACAGCCACCCCCAGACTGTGAAAAGCACCAGGCCCATCAGCATGAGCACGGCAAACCAGTGGACTATGGCGCCCCATTTACCCGACGGAACTGAACGATCGACAAACGGAAGCAAGATCGCCCCTACCGGTATCAGCGCCAGAAGGATCATCCCGATCGCCTCGAATCTCCCCGGGAACAACTTCAGAAGCTGGAACTGCGAGAGGAAGTACCATTCCGGTTTGATCCCTTCAGGCGATGAAGCCGTCGGGTCAGCCTCCAAGGCCAATCCTCGAGGCCAGAGAACCGACAGCACCACCAGAAAGGTGCCCAACAGCAACCAGATGGGGATCTCAGCGGGGAGAAACTCGCCGAAAAACTTCTCATACCGCTTGCGCTCCGGCGGCAGTGCCGCAAAAGAGTCCGGCTCACTTACGCCCTGTATCTGGATCATCGCCAAGTGCACGCCGAGCAGACCCAGCAACGCCAGTGGCAAGACCGTGACGTGCAGGAGATAGAATCGCCCGATCGTGTCGACGGTCACGTCGTCCCCGCCCAGTGCCAGACCGGCCAGCCACGAGCCGACCACCGGCGCCTTCTCGATCTCCGAGACACCCACCCGTGTGGCAAAGAAAGACAGCTCGTCCCAGGGCAGAAGATAGCCGGAGAACCCGAACATCAACATGAGCGCCATCAAGCCCAGCCCGGTCAGCCAGGTGAACTCGCGCGGTCGGCGGTACGCCTTCATGAGAAGCGTGCTGAACAAGTGCAGGAACAAGGCGAGCACCAGCAGGTTCGCGCTCCAGTGATGAATGCTGCGGATCAGGTTTCCGTAGGGTACTTCCATCACAATCCGCTGCACAGAACCCCAGGGCTGCGCTGGCCGGTAGTACACCATCAGCAAAATGCCGGTAAGGATCTGTACCACCAGGAGGAACAGCGCGATCCCGCCCATGTTGTACCACACCGAATGCCGGTGGCGAGGCACGACCTTCTGCCTCATATGGTCTACCATCGGCCAGACCGGATACCGTTGAAGGAAGTACCGGCTGAGCTTGCCACACGGTTTCGTGGCGGGCGGGAGCTCTGACTCAGCCTCTGTAGGAATAGGGTACGTGCCCATCGATTACGACTCCTTCGGTGCTTTGCCCTCCGGGCGCAGCACGTATAGCTGATCCCCGTCATCCACCACGATTAACTCGGTGAGTGGCCTTGGCGGTGGGCCCGCGATGTTCTTACCGTCAAGGTCGTAAGTGCCACCATGGCAGTGACAGAAGATTCTCTGGCCTTGATACTCGACATTGCAGCCAGCGTGCGTGCACTTGGAATCAAACGCTCGCAATCTGCCGCTCTGGTCTCGGAAAACCAGCAGGCCGCGACCGCCGTACGCACCGCTCTTGCCCATACCGGGTTGACGCACATCCGCAACAGTGATCTTCTCGACGAGGGCTCGCCCGTCTTCACCGAACGGATCCGGCGCCGGCTGCGGACTCAGGTATCGGATTACCGGATACAGTGCTGCGCCCAGCCAGGCGATGGCCATACCGCCCAGCAACAGAAGAAACCGTCGCCTCGGCCCTCTCTTGGCTACTTCCGAGGTTACCATCAGAGTCATCCTCTCTATCAGTTTCTGGAGACGCCGGTGCATGTCCCGGCTGTATCTTCACATTTCCTTTTCAGTCACCGCTTGCCGGTCTCATCCCGCGGCACCATGACACTCCATACTCCCGCTCCCACGGCCAACTACCCCAACCCGACATCGAGTGTCATCATGATGGCAAAACCGATCATGGCGCCCGCAGTAGCGAAATCGCTGAAACCGCCCCGCTGAGACTCGGGGATGAGCTCCTCCACCACAACGAAGATCATCGCTCCGGCGGCGAATGCCAGGCCGTAAGGCAGAAGCGACTCCATGGTCATCACCAACCATGCGCCCAGCACGCCAGCCAGCGGCTCCACCACACCGGACGCTTGTCCGTACATGAAAGCCTTGAAACGCCCGAAGCCTTCTCGCCGTAGCGGCATGGCCACGGCCAGACCCTCCGGGAAGTTCTGCAGACCGATACCGATTGCAAGGGCAATACCACCCAGCATTATTTCCCTTGCCATAGCCGCATCCGTTGCCTGCGCCACCGCGCCGAAGGCAACACCGACAGCCAATCCCTCGGGAATATTGTGCAGTGTAATCGCCAGCACCAACAAAGTGCTGCGATGCCAGGAGGTCTTGACGCCCTCCGCCTCCGAAGTATCAAGCCCCAGATGAAGGTGTGGGAGGATCTTATCGACGATGTACAGGAAGAAGCCACCGGCAAGAAAGCCAATAGTGGCCGGTCTCCAATCGCCACCTGACATCTCGATGGCCGGGGCAAGCAGCGACCAGAAACTGGCCGCAATCATGACCCCCGCCGCCAGGCCGAGCATCCCGTCCATCATCTTCTGATTGACCCGCCGGGCGAACAGCACCGGCGATGCCCCCGCCGCCGTGACAAACCACGTAAAGAGCGTAGCGATCAGCGCCTGGGTTACTGGATGGTACTGCTGAAAAAACTCAACGAGCCAATCGTCCATGGCACACCTCAGAAAGTTGACTTGGAGGACGGCAGAACATGCAGTCGCACTACTCAATCACCGAGAACTCATCCTTGTCCACACCGCAGACCGGACAGACCCAGTCGTCAGGAAGATCATCGAAAGCCGTTCCGGGCGCGATTCCGTTCGTAGGATCGCCCTTTTCGGGGTCATAGACATACCCGCACGGGCCGCATTCATATCTCTTCATTTCTTGTCTCCATATTCTGGCACACTCATCACGGATCAACACAAACCCTGCCACCCGCCGCTCGAAACGCGCCCGGTTGAGCAGAGACAGACCAAACATCACACAGGCCGACTCAAACGCTTCGGAAGCGATCCCAGTCTCGTCCGAAGTTCGAACGTTGACCAACTCCGTTGCTGCGCCGGCCTCGGTCGATGGCGCGCCCGGTTCCCGACCCAGTCGATCTTTCTACTATGCACTATTCATGGACTCCGCCTGCAAACGTCATTTTGCTCTTGCTTCTCTGGAACAAACTGGCTCTTCGAAACTCCGCACCACGGACAACGCCAATCATCCGGCAAATCCTCGAACGGCGTGCCAGGTGGAATGCCCCCTATCGGGTCACCCTTCATCGGGTGATAACCGTAAGAGCAAACTACGCAGGAGTATCGTGCCATATCTTGTGACATCAATCCCGTCTCGCCCTATGTTCTATAGTGTTTGCCTTCCCGTCCGTCGTGTAGGGCAATGCATCCGATTCGCTAAGAACCTGCGTAAGTGCCGCTTCGTTGGTCACGGGCAGCTTGCAGTTGTGATTCCGGCACACGTAGACGGTCGCTTTACCGGAAATCATCCCTTTGTGGCGAAGTAGCGGAATCCGCTCCACGATCGCAGCCGATCCAGGTGCTTCTGGCTCCACCAGAACCAGGATCTTGTTCGGGATGAAACGACGGTGGATGACTTCAAGGAGAAGCCGCGTGTTGGCGCTGTCCGGCTTACCGGCGATGGCAATCTCGCGAATTGGATAGAGGAGGAACTCCGCCGCCTCCAACAGGTTCAGGTATCCCCTGGGATGGGCGAGCATCATCTCTCCGGCGGACGCAAGGACTCCTTCTGCCTTCTGGCCGTACCCGGCATCGCCGAGAATCGCCGACAGCCTGAGAAGCACCAACGTCGCTGTGGAATTACCCGAGGGCACGGCACCGTCGTAAAGCGGCTTTGTCCGTGCCAACAGATTCTTGTGGGATGCGGATGTGTAGAAGAAACCACCATCTTTCTCGTCCCAGAAATCTGCTACCATCCTGCCGGCAAGTTGGTCGGCAGCCTCAAGCCACTGTAGATCGAATGTAGACTCGTACAGGTCCAACAGGCCGTTGGCCATTTCAGCATAGTCGTCGAGATAAGCAGGCAGCTTGCTGACACCTCCATCTCCCCTACCACGGTAAGTGCGCAGCAAAACACCGTCACGTACCATTTCCTCCAGAACGAAACGCGCTGCTTTCTCCGCTGCCTCCCGGAATCGTTCTTCATCCATGACCTGATAGCCGCGGGCCAAAGCGGATATCATCATGCCGTTCCAGGCTGCGATGACTTTGTCGTCTTTACCCGGACGAACACGCGCTTCACGTGCTTTGTACAGCTTGCGCCTGAGCGATTCTATGCGCTCCTCCAACTCGTTCAACGCGAGTCCCTTGCTTCGTGCAAACTCCAAAGGCTCAAACGGAACGTGGAGGATGCTGTGATCCTCGAAGTTACCTGCCTCGCTGACACCGTAGTATTCAAAGAACAGAGCGCTATCGTGCTCGCCGAGAACGGCCCTGATCTCGTCCGGCGTCCATACGTAGAACTTGCCTTCTTCTCCCTCGCTGTCGGCATCCTCGGAGGAATGGAAACCGCCACGCAGGTCTGTCATGTCGCGGAGTACGTAGTCGAGAGTTTCTGCTGCAATTCGACGATAGAGGTCATTACCGGTCACCTGCCAGGCTTCCAGGTAGACCCGGGCGAGAAGGGCATTGTCGTAGAGAATCTTCTCGAAATGCGGCACCAACCACTGACTATCGGTTGAGTAGCGATGGAATCCGCCGCCGAGTTGGTCGTACATGCCGCCCCGCGCCATCCGATCAAGCGTTGTCGTGGCGATCGCCAACAACCTCTCGTTACCTGTGTGCGCGTGTTGGCGCAGCAAGACGCCGATGGCTCCGCTGGGTGGAAACTTCGGAGCTTTGCCAAACCCGCCCCAACGGGAATCGAAAGCCTGCTCCAGTTCCTCCGCCGCCCGTGCCAGAATGGCCTTGCCGATCCTCTCTTGCGGCACGGTGTCGCGCCTGACAGTGTCCCTGATCGCGCGAGTCAGTTCATCTGCGCTGTGTTGAACGCTCTCAGAGTTCTCGTGCCAGGTCTGAGCGATACGTCCCGAGAGCTTCCCGAATCCAGGCCGGCCATAACGATCATCAGGTGGGAAGTAGGTTCCGCCATAAAACGGCTTGAGATCAGGCGTCAGGAACACACTGAGCGGCCACCCCCCGCCGCCCGTCATCAACTGAACAGCCGTCATGTATATTTCATCCAGATCAGGCCGTTCCTCGCGATCGACCTTGATGGATATGAAGTTCGTGTTCAGGACCTTGGCAACCTCGGGATCTTCAAACGATTCCCGTTCCATGACGTGGCACCAGTGACAGGCTGAGTAGCCGATCGATAGGAAGATGGGCTTGTTCTCTGCTCTGGCCCGATTCAGAGCCTCTTGACTCCACGGATACCAGTCCACCGGGTTGTGTGCATGCTGGAGAAGATAAGGGCTGGTCTCATGCACCAGCCTGTTAGTGTGTACATTGGCCTCTTGGCCGACAGTGGCAACGTGTGGCATATCAGATGGGGTCTTCATTTGATTCCCCCCTTCCACCGGTCGGGGGCCGATCACCGTACCCATGCTCAGAGCCGCAACCAACGGGAGCAATCTCACCACGCATATGGCCAGCCCTTCCTGTTGCACATTCGCTGCTTGCATCTAACTCGTCAGATACTCAATCGACAGCCTGGCCGGCAAGCCCCTCTCTGTCTTGACCCCCCTCAGGCTATTAACATGCACATGCCCCCCGTGGACATTTCGACAGGCCTAGTTTTCCTTGAGGAACTCCTCATCGTACTCGATTTCAAACCGTAGCTTATGCTTGGCTTCCTCCTGGGCGAGGCCCAGCAAGGCTGCCTTCAACTCCGGATTGTCCGTGGCAGACGCCAGGTTGCTGTACATTCTGAACGCTTCCTTCTCCGCTTTCATCGCCAGGATGAGCGCTTGCTGGTAGTCAATGTCGCCGGAAGGCTCGGACTCCACCAGGTGGTCGCCGATCTTCAGGTCGAGGATCTTCTTCTCAGCAGCCTGCATCGCCTTGCCACTCTTGATCTGTAGAAGCTTGGCCTTGTGCCCCATCTCCTCTTCAGCGAAATCAAGGAGAGCCTCTTTCATGTGTTCGTACGGCATCTTACCAGCCAGCTCTGTGTAGAACCGAGCCGCCTTCTCTTCCTGCCGAATCGCGAAATCGAGGATCTTGTCCACGTTGTCCAACACCATGTCCTTCTCCTTCGATGTGCCGATCTCGTACTGGTCTTGACTATTCACTGAACGAACCTCCTACGACAGGGTTGCGACTGTCTGCCCACGCGTCGGGTGATTCCTCGCCTACACCAGCTCCGCGGCATTCTACTACCACTCGACAATCCAAACGGCGAGTCGATCCACAGCCTTGGCAACCCCCGTCAGTGTCCAAAGACCCTCCGGGTAACACCCGACGCCTGATCACTACTTTGTCGGATTAAGTCCCTGATTCACGTCGGAAACCGCAACTTCTGCCGTGCGCCCACCTGCCTGGCTACTCCCAGGTGCCAATCTTGCCCCTCCGCCTCGAGAACAGCGATCCCTGTTCGTACCTGAGCAACTTCGACTTTCAGCCGGCCGGTCTCCGCTTACTGGCAACTACTCGCTGTGCTTCGCCAGGTAGCTAGCTACCCCCTCTGCGGTCGGCTTCATGGCTTCTTCGCCCTGCCGCCAGTTGGCCGGACATACATCGCCATGCTTTTCGTGGAACACCAGCGCATCGAGCATTCGCACTGCCTCGTCAACGTTGCGACCGAGCGGCAGATCGTTGATCAGCGCGTGACGGACAATCCCCTCCTTGTCTATCAGGAACAGGCCGCGCAGGGCCACCGACTCGCCAAGCAATACACCGTAAGACCGCGAGATCTCCTTCGTGATGTCTGCCACGATCGGGTACTGCACATTCCCGATTCCACCCTGATCGCGAGGTGTGTTCTTCCACGCCAGGTGCGTGAAGTGAGAATCTACCGAGACACCAATCACTTCAGCGCTCTTCTCTTTGAACTTATCCAACGCGCTGTCAAAAGCGATGATTTCCGACGGGCACACGAACGTGAAATCCAATGGATAGAAGAACAGAACTACATACTTGCCACGGTAGTCCGACAGCTTCAACTCGGAAAACGTGTTATCAGGCATAACGGCCTGCGCCGCGAATCCTGGTGCTTCATTAGTAACGACTGCACACATAATCTAAGAACTCCTTTCAGGTCATTCACATAACGAACAATATCCGGGTAGCGCGGTGATCGATCACATCGCCCCATCCCGCCGGCCCCGTTCTCCTCCTAGCCCCACTTACCCTTGGCGATGTGCCCTTGTATTTCAGTCATCGACAGCTTCATAATTTCGTAGCTGTGCGCCAACGCCTTCTGGAACACGTCTACACAGCCGGGGTCAAGATTGTCCTCGATGCCGTCCTTGCAGACTAACTCCATCTTGCGGCCCAGGTTCGCCAATCGGCAATGCAGGGAGTTCGTGTACCGTGACCGCTCGACCAGGTTCGCGGCATTCTCATCAAGCACCGCGAACTTCTCGGCACGGGCGCCACACTTCGGGCACTGTGCCGGAGGCTCGCTACCGTCATGAATATAACCACATACGCTACACTTCCACTTCTTCATCTCAAGGTCTCCTTATCGTTGTGATCGTTGGCTGTCCGCGACTAAAGCCGAATCTCGAGGACATCGAACCACGCCCCGTTACCAGTAACCGAGTCTATTTCTGCTTGTACGATGACCAAGTGGCCTTCCTCGATCTCCACGAACCGCCGAAAGAGTTTCTGTCCTTCCACCGGCAGCTCCGCGACCATTTTTTCATAAAAGCTGCTGGTCTTTCGCTCTGCCTCCAACGCTTTCCGGAGCATTGCCAGTTCGGCCGCATGGTCAACATCGGACATACCTTCCGACACACTGTCCACCGCTTCGGCAATGACCTCACGAGAAGGGATGGCCGTGTCCAGCGCCACCGGATTGACCTTGCCGGTCTTACGCCACTCCTCCAGCCGGCTCTGAAGGTAATCCACGTGCCCCTGTTCTTCGCCCGCCAATACAGTGAATATGCGTTTGCCTACCGGATCAGCCGCTTCCTCAGCCGCCGACCTGTACACGTCGCGCACTTCGTTCTCGAACTGGATGGCTGTCTGTATCGCCTTCTCGATCGTCATATGTCCACTCCTCAATACGAAAGAACACCCACGGTTATGCCTCAGCCTGCTTCACCACCATCCTGTCGGGCGATCGCTCAACCCTCGGTCGACGGTGCCGTACGCCTGCCTAACTCCTGGTCGATCATGAAAAGCGCTACCGGATTGTCACTCGCCAACTTAAGCTTGTCTCTGATCTCCTGCACCGAGGCTTCCTCCTCCACTTGCTCGGTAACGAACCACTGGAGGAAACTGTTCGCGGCGTGGTCCTTCTCCTTGATCGCAAGGTCCACCAAATCGTTGATCATACCAGTAACTTTGTGCTCGTGTCCCGACGTCTCCTCGAACACGTCAAGCGGCGAACTCCACTCGGTCTTCGGCTCTTTGATCTTAGCCAGCGTAACTTTGCCGCCACGCTCATTGATGAAGTCGAAGAACTTCATCGCGTGCATGTTCTCTTCCTGCACCTGCATCCGCATCCAGCCAGCCATCCCCTTCAGGTTGCGCGATTCGAAATAGGCAGCCATCGATAGATACAGGTAAGAGGAGAACAACTCGGCGTTAAGCTGTTCGTTGAAGGCACTTTCAATCTTGGAATTCACGTTTGATTCTCCGTTTTGTAAGTCTGTGTCCCGTTCCCTGCGACTGTTGGAGCACGCAGCTTATGGAAAGCCACGCATCACCGCGCCTAGTTTCGTTCCTGTGGCGAGGTTCCGCCACCGTCAGCACTGCATTCGCCCTGACAGTCCGGGCAGATGCCGGCAAAGTCCAGTCGAAACCCAACGATGTCGTAACCGGCAAGACTCTGAACCTGCCCCTTGACGAAATCCTCAGGCAAGCCGTGAGCATCGTCCACCCGCCCGCAGTGGATGCACCGCACATGGTAGTGCTGCTCAGGGTCACCATCGAACCGGGCCTCTGCCCCGCCTACATCGAGCTTCTGAATCACGCCGTTCTGCGCCAGCAGCTCAAGGTTCCGATAAACAGTGCCCAAGCTTAGCTTGGGCATACGGACCCGAGCAAGCTCGTAGAGCTCAGACGCCGTCGGGTGACAAGTCAACTTCTTCAGTTCCGCCAACACCACGCTGCGCTGCTTGGTGTTCCTTTGAGGTCTTCTGCCAGACATTTTTGTTTGCTCACTAATACTAACAGATATTACTAGCAATTAATACCTGCGTCAATAGCTTCTTCAACAAAAATGGGACGTAAGCGGGCCGACCAGCGATTCCAAGGCGCGCAATCTGTCGTAAAGGCTTGTCGTATAACCTGTTATGATAACCAACATCCAATCGTGCACGGAAATTCACAGGAATGTCACGTTGTCTGACATCACGGATCCTTGATGAGCGGTTATATGTGAGGTTTGAAAAACACAGGCGTGGCGGTTGGCGGCGATGGCTCAAACTCACTGCTGAGCGTGATCCGATAGGCTGTAACAGATGCTGGGAAAGTACGCCGAGGTCCCAAGGCGCTGGCCTTCGCCCGCACTCATTCCCTCGGGGAGGGCTTGGTGAGCTGAAATCCTGGGGCGATTGCATTCGCTCTAGAACAAGTTCTATTTTGTCGTACCGTCGGGAAGTCGATTTCTTCTTGAGGAACTTCCAGTCCGGACGCTACAAGACGGATGAAACTGCTATAGCGGCGAGGGACAGAACGCAAGGACGTGCCGCTGGGCGATGAGCCGTGCGAATAGCCTGGCTCAAGCAGAAGAAGTAGGACCATCTTGGTGGGGGAATGGAAGCTCCCAACCGTGGAATTCCCCTCTGGGAACCTGGGGGCGGCAACATCCTTGCGGGGTTGCTAACAGCATAAACAGTCCAAACGTAGCGGTCGGAGTCGAGGAACTCACGGACGACGCCAACGATTGGACGCTACGACCGGATAGAGCTTGCTCTAGCCGCTAGCCGCGGCGGTCTCTGGATGCGCTGGTTCCATTGCTGAAGGTGTTGCTGCTCTCTCGGTCCAGGTCCTGATCGTCTCGATTAACTTCTTCCGATCGATGGGTTTGCTTGTGTAATCGTCACAGCCGGCGTCGATGCACTTCTGCCGGTCGCTTGCCATCGCGTGCGCGGTCAGGGCGATGATCGGTCCGGTGTAGCCCTTCTGGCGAAGCTGTCCGGTAGCTTCGTAGCCATCCATCACCGGCATCTGCATGTCCATCACGATCACATCGAACGGATGCTCAAAACCACTTTCGCCCTTCGCGTTCCGCGCGGCGAGAGCCGCGTCGACAGCGAGCTTCCCGTTCTCCACGATCGTGACTTCCGCGCCAGCCTTCTCCAGTACATGCCCGATGAGCCGCTGGTTGTCTGGACCATCTTCGGCCAGCAGGATCCGGCGGTCAAGCTTGTCTGCATCTGGGTTCGTCGCGGAAGCACTCTCGGACTCTGCGATTGTGACCGTTGCCGGATCGTCAAGCATCTTCACGCCGTCGAGCAAGCCTGTTGTCACCGTGACACGGAACGTGCTGCCTTCGCCGGGCCTACTTTCGACGGTCACATCGCCTCCGAGCATCTCCGACAGGCACTTGCTGATCATCAATCCCAGGCCGGTTCCGCCGAACTTGCGAACCGTCGATGTACCCGCTTGGCTGAACGCCTGGAACAGCTTGCCCGCCTGCTCTTGGGTCATTCCAATGCCGGTGTCGATGACGTCGAACTGCATTAGCGGTCCTGCCGACGCGGTCCCGCTGATCAGATCGGTGTCCACGAAACGGGTCACCAACCTGACGCCACCGGTCTCGGTGAACTTGATAGCGTTGCCAACGAGGTTCACCAGGATCTGTTTGAGTCGCGTCGGGTCGCTTTTCATGGTCTCCGGTATGGACCCGATATACTCGATGTTGAAAGGCAGGTTCTTGGCGTCGGCTCGGACCTGCATGAGCGATTTCACATCGGCGATGATCTGGATGGGCGAACAGCGGATGTGCTCGACTTCGAGCTTGCCTGCTTCGATCCTTGAGATGTCAAGAATGTCGTTGATGATCTGAAGCAGGTGCTCACCGTTGCGGCGAACCGTGTGGACTGCGCTGAGCTTCTCCGAGTCTGACTGGTCCGGGTCGAGCATGGTCTCGGTGAAGCCCAGGATGGCCGTCATTGGCGTGCGGATCTCGTGGCTCATGTTGGCTAGGAATTCGCTTTTGGATCGAGTGGCTGCCTCGGCGACCTTTTTCGCCTCTCCGAGTTGATCTATAGCCGCTGCGAGTTTCGCCGCGGCACACTTCTCACGCTCCATCCCATCAACCATAATGGCGTTGTTCTCGCGAAGCTCCTCTTCTGTTCGCTTGCTATTAGCAATGTCCATCCCCAAACCAACGAGACATGGTCTGCCGTTGAGCTCCTTGCGTGCCCCGGTGAAGTAATATGGGATTCGCCGCCCGTCTCTTGTGACCAGTTCCGCTTCGGCTCCAGAAGCACCCTCTTGGAGGGTCTTCAGCATTGCCTTCTCGATGATCGCCCGGTCTTCGCCTTCGAAGAAATCCGTGCCATACATGGTGCCCAGCTCCTCGGGGCTGTAGCCGGTAACCTCCTCCAATGTCCTGTTCCATCTGACGAGCCGCCGGTTATCGAAGACATAGAACAAGCCAGGCAGGCTGTTAATGTACTCTTCGGGAAGCAGCTTCTCACTTGGCAACATCTCGTCCGTTCGATGTCGGTCGGTGATGTCGCTTGTGATTACTCGGCACCGAGGGGCATTACTTGGCGCATCTGAAACAGTAATGCCCTCGAGCCGGGCGTACCATGACGTTCCATCTGGCCTCAGAAATTCAAGCTCGCAGACCTCGCGCGATTGTCTCTTTGTAATACGCCGCAGGTACTGGTGAAACGGATTGGCGCAGTCGGGTGCAACGAGGCGAGAGAGCGGTGTTCCGACAAGCTCAGTTCTTGTTACGCCGAGTTGGGCGGCCCCGGTGAGATTGACCTCCTGGATCAAACTGTCGCAGTCGAGCGTGAAGTACCCAATCGGAGCGAAGTCGTACAGATCTACGTACCTGTCGCGCGCTTCCTCCAGATCCTGCTGGACAGTCCTGGTCTCTTCGTTCTGTGCGTCGAACTCGGCTTGGTGGACCTGAAGGCTCTCCACGAGCTTCTGGATATCCTCAACGGACATGGCTTCGAGGTCCCGCCGCGTTGCAGCTTGGCACTTGCTTGAGGGTACGAGACGATCGCCATCCGGTCGGCGTAGGCTGGTGCCCAACTTGTCTTCCATTAACCGCGTCCTCGCTTTGCACGCTCCACGCTCACTTCGCGGACTCCATGTCGCGGATGGTGGGAAACCCAATGCACTTTTGCTCATCGGCCAGTTGGAGCACCGATATGGGTAAAATACCCCAGATGCCATCCGCACAATTGAACAAACTCCCCGCGTCAGATTCCATCGGCGGACAGGGGCTTGGGAGAGATTGTTATCGAACCTGCAGTCCAGCGGCGCCTGCAGTGGCCCAGCCGCTCTTTCCGCAACAGCGGTCTTCACCAGCGCGTTGCCCAGGCGTGTTCCCTTGGAGTGGGGCGTGAGGTCCTCCAAACAGAACATCTCCAGCGGCGAATACCTGCTGAGCCGAGGATTCTCGGCGCCAAAACCGCCCGATGTGAGAAACACGCGCACACGTCAGCCTCTGCCGTCCAATACAGGCAAGCCACTCAGATAGCTCGAGCCGCTCGGCGATAGCGATGACGCAAACCGCCGACTTGTGGAATCGCGATCACCTTTTTTTCCGGTGGATGCGCGACTCGCCGTGGCACCGGGGCATCACATTCCGGCGAGAGATGAGTGTGTGATTCGTGATGGTACGCGAAGTAGCTCGTGAGAATCCAACCACCGTATTGGTCTTTGACCGGATTCCATGCTACGACCGCTCAGGCAACTGCACGTGGACTGTTCGGTTGGTTCGCGGAATCAGAATATCCAGGCTGTCTACGCTGCGTATCAGCGGTTCGACCGCCTCGTAGACGTCGAGCGTCGTATCCCGATAGTTGGGAACGTCACCGGTCCGAAATGTGTATGACTCCGTGCGTTCATACGCCGGCGAGTCGGCAAGGTAGTCCCGGAGCAACTCTTCCTCTGTCAGCTTGAGCTTGTTTGCTCTCTCGACGAAGAGGGTCTCGAAGGCGAGATCTCGCATCACCTCTTCCAGTTCCTCGATCGAGGAAACCCGTGAATTGAAGTCCAGTTCGATGCGACCGTTGCACGTATAGAGCAGCTTGCTGCTGCGAATGATGATGGCGCTGCGCCAAGGCAGATGCTGTCGCACGGCGAACACGAAATCCCCTTCACGAAGGCCGCTAAATAGGACGGCGTGACCGCTGATGCGCTTTTCGTTTGACTGGACCACAGAGCCGAAGTCGGGACGGTAGTCAATGGGGGCATTCCAGGCAACCGCACAACAGACAGCCGACACCAGGACACATGATGCGATTCGCACCTGCCGGTGCGGGAGAAAACTCAATACCCACGCCGCGCCCATCCCAGCCCAAACGGCAAGAGGAAAGAGCGCGAAAAAAAAGAAGCGGGTGTTCTTGAAGTCGGCGACGACCAGAAGCGCGTAGTACACTCCCAGCCACGCCAGCAGGAATGCCCAGTTCATCAGCGGCATCCGGCGAATACACAAAGCCCCCACTCCCGCGGCAATCAGTAGGCCAACTCCAACCTGCTGCGGAGCGTGCGTAGCGTAGTACGACACAGCCGCCCAGGACCAGCGTGTGTCAAATGATGCATCACCACTCAACAGCTTGGCTCCGTGTCCGTCAAGCGACACCACCACTATCAACAGTGCCATAATCGAGACGCTCGCTGCCCAGACGGCGTGAGCGGGCTTGATCGAACCGAGAACCGAGCCCACTACCAGCGTCAGTGTTACGGCCCCCAAGATGAACACTGCCGGCTGCTTGAACAAGACCGCCAGCCCGCCAAGCAGCAGCACGTAGCACAACCGCTTGCCGGTTGGTTGTTCGATGTAGCGAGCAAAGGCCACCGCGGTCCAGATCAGGATCGCCATCGTTGGCATCTCCAGCATTACCTGGCGACCCCAGCGAAGTGTCATCGGCATCGTGACTAGCGCGATGACGCTGAGTACACCTGGAAGGCGACCGGCAAACCGTCGCACAAAGACATACACGCCAAAGACAGCGACGAGCCCAAAGAAAACCACGCAAAGCCGCGAAGAGAAAGGAGATACACCGAACACCGCGAGGAACAATGCCTCTACCAGTGCAAACCCGGGTGGATAATGACGCCCAATCCCCAACGTCGGATAGTGTGCGTACTGCTCCGTCGCGAAGGTCATCGGATGAAACCAGGCGTCCGGGCCGGAAGCAATCCAATCGTGAATCAATACTCCGTCCATCGCATGGGCGGCTGAGTCCCCAAAACGAAGCCCGCCGACTGAGATACCCTTCGAAAGAAGAACGAACGCCAACAAAAGCAGCAGCGCGATCAGCGCGCAATCCACACGCGTGAACTTCCGTTCGAACGACAGATGATTACACCGACCTAACGACATACCGTCGACATACCTCGCCTGGGCACGACCGCGCGCACAGCCCGACCTTCACCAGAGTACATACTCCAAGACACGTATCGGACACTCAAGCAGGATGGTTAAGCTGCGCCGGCTCCGAAGTGGAAGAACCACTCGACTTGCCAAGTGGAGCATCGTGCTCGCACCTACGGCGGAACCTGATCTTGCGGTCGGCGAGTCCGACCTGACGACGACGCCGGCGTGTAACTGCTATCTTCATCAGCGTGTGCCTGCGAACAATCCGCCGAGGGCCGACAACGAGAGCGCAACCGGGTCTTGTAAGTATGTGCCGTTTCGTGTCCTTTCGGAACCGCTACCGTGAGGGAACAGAACGCAGACCTATGAGTTCGAAGCAGACGAACCCAAACTGTACCCAGCATTATCCGTGAGGTGCGCGATTCGGTGAACGCCTTTTTGTCCCCCACAGCTACAGCATAACCAGTCCAAACGTAGCGGTCGGAAGAGAGGAACTCACGGACGACACCAACGATTGAACGCTACCATTGGATAGAGCTTGCCCTAGGAAGCGATGGGCCACCCAGACAAGAGAAGAGGGCAAGGGGCAGGGTCACATGGCTCCACCGCTGGAGAACCGCTCGGGCAAGGCGGCGACCGGCAGGCAGTTTACGACATTCTTTTTGGCGGCTCCTCCTCGCCGTGCTGTTCGCACGCCATATTTCATCTGATCGAAACCCTCGACGCTGTGCGTGTCGGAGCTGATCGCCAGTGTTACGCCGGCATCGATCGCCTGACGTATATGCAGATCCTTCAGATCGAGTCGCTGCCAGCCGGCGTTGACCTCGAGAATCGTATCATTGGCCGCCGCCGCTTCGATGACGGCTGACATGTCCATCTCCATCGGCGGGCGAACGCCCAGCAATCGCCCCGTAGGATGACCTATGATCGACACGTGCGGGTTTTCTATGGCTTTGATCGTCCGCTCAGTGGCGCTGAGCTTGCCCTTGCCGCCCGACCCCATGGCTGAGTGTATGCTCGCTATGACGCAGTCACATTTCATCAGCAGCGAGTCCGGGTAATCAAGCGAACCGTCCGGCAGAATGTCGCATTCCGTACCTGAGAGCACCTTGATCCCCCTGATCTTGGCGTCGATCTTACGAATGTCTTCGAGGTGCCGCTCCAGCTGGTCGACAGAAAGACCACCGGCTACCGCACTGCTCCTGGAATGGTCGGTGATCGCTATGTACTCATAACCTCGACCTTTGGCGGCGAGGGCCATCTCCTCGATTGTGTTCTGTCCGTCGCTGGCGGTCGTGTGCATGTGCAAATCGCCGCGAATGTCATCAATCGTGATCAGCTTGGTCCAGTCCGCGTCAGCTTGCAGCTCGCCGCGCCCTTCCCTTTGTTCCGGTGGAATCCACGGCAGCCCGAGCTTGGCGTAGACTTCCTCCTCGCTTCTGCCCGCGATTCGTCTCTCGCCGCCATGAAGGCCATGCTCGCTCAACCCAAGCCCCTTGCGGAACGCGATCTTCTCTAGACGAACATTGTGCTCCTTGGAGCCGGTGAAGTACCACAAAGCCGCCCCGAACGATTCCGCGGGTACGACGCGGAGATCGACCTGCAACTCCTTGTAATGATCGGCCCTCACGATCACCGATCCCTCGGTCTCACCCGCCGCCAGCACACGCTCGACACCGTCAAAATCGACAAACCGCTCGATGATCCTCTTACCGTCGCTTGCGACGCAGATGATATGGACATCGTCAACTGTCTCTGTGCCCCGGCGGATCGAGCCGGCGATCTCGACTCGCTCCACGCCCGGCAAGCCCCGCACGAGTTCCGCCATCATTTCCGCGATCGACTCGCCGACACCCAGCGGTATGAGCCGGCCGCTCTTTTCGAGGAAAGTAATTCCCTCCGCTATCTTACCCACGCTGGTTGGTCCAAAACCCGAGAGGTTCGCAAGCTCGCCCGAACCGATGGCCTTCTTCAGATCCTTCAAGCTTCCGACGCCGAGCTCCCGGTAGACCGTCGCCACCTTCTTTGGCCCCATACCCCCGATGCGAAGCAGGCCAGGCAGATCCGGAGGCAGCTTCGATTCCAGTTCCGATAAGACGTCAATCTCACCCGTATCCAGGTACTGCTGAATCCGATCAGCCGTCCCCTTTCCGATTCCTGGCAAGGATATGAGCTCGCCCTCCGCTGCCAGCTCGGCAATATCGGTGGGGTGATCGCCGACCGTCCGCGCAACTCGCCGATAGGAGTTGATCCGAAACCGGTCGGCTCCGTCGATTTCCAGTAGATCGGCGATGCGATCAAAGACCAGGGACAGTTGGCTATTGACCATCTGCTACCCAAACCGTTGTGAGTAGTGGAATCCCAACAGGTGCACCGGTTGGGCATCGTACACGTGAAAAACACCCCCAAGGGGACTCGAACCCCTGTCGCCGGCATGAAAAGCCGGTGTCCTAGGCCACTAGACGATGGGGGCATCGCCGAGATTCGCCCGGCAAATGCAAAGCTGATTACACAAACGGGAATGTACCGAGCAAACGCTACGACGTCAATTCCCGAGTCGTCCTCTGACTTACCCGGTCCCCAGCGAGCGTCGTCCAGACCTCCCGGGTGAGTCCTCGCTCGCCTTGGCGGCGATGTGCCCATCGAGCAATTCGAAGAACTTGCCCGTGGCTGTACAAAGCTGGGTGACGTTTGCGCCGAGCAGGTAGGTCTGGCTGTTTATGGTCTGTTGGCGGTAATAGAGGTCTTCGCGGCGCTTGATCAGGTCGTCGATGTTGAGCGTACCCGCCAGGTACTCCTCAACGCCCTTGGAATAGTCTTCCTTGTAGCGGGGCAGGTTGGCGACAAGCTCGTCCCGGCTGGCTCCGATGGTGTCCAGCCGAATCAGCGGCTCGAGAGTGTTGACGAAGATGGCGTTCTCACGAGCCCTGATCGCGTGCTGGAAGCGCCCGATATTAGCTTCTGCCTGACGGATCAGGCTGGTCGTCACCCGCGAATCCACCGCACTGATCTCAAACCCCACCGAAGCGGACCAATCCGATTCGCCTTCGTCCTCGCCGCGTCCCTCGATGCCTGATTCTCCGCTCATCCGCAACGCCACGTCCCATCGACCTCTTTTCGCAAGGTCCAGTTGAGCCTGGGCGTTTTCCATGGCGTTCCGCAACGTAGCGATCTCCGGGTCGGTCATGATACTGGCCCTGAGAAGCTCCTGCTGCGTTGAACCCCCGAAGGGGTTGAACGGCTCATCCTTCAGTTCAATCGACGCGCCGAACGGAAGACCGCACGCAAGCTTCATATGCGCCGCCTGAACGTCGTACCAACCCTCGGCCACCACCACTTCCGCCGCCACTCTGGTAATCTCAGCCGCAACGCGCTCGCGATCCAGACTGATGTCTCGACCAACGATTTCGTCCATCCTCTCACTCAGCGATTGAATATCACGCAGCCAACCCGCGAAGTTCTCCACGGTGCGCCCCTGCCGGGCGAGGTTGTAGTACTTATACAGGGAACCGGAAACGCGCGACCGGACCTGCTGGATATACGCAAGCTGAGCGTCGTTAAGCTCGTTGCGCATGAAGATCTCTTGGCTGGTCCGCTCGAGCCGTTTACGCGATGCCCACAGAGGATACCGCAGGTCGGCTGACACGAAGGGATGATCACCAAGAGCCTGGTCCTCGGCATCCGACCGATAACCGACTCCCACATTCACCTCAGTCGTGTCGAAGAACCTCTTCTCGACCAACAACTCGGCAATGTGTTCTCGCTCGCGCGAGACCGTCTCCTCACTCCGATCCTCACCAAAACTATTCGAAAGACGAAACGCCGGAGTCAGCGAGTCACGCGAAACGTAGAAAAAGTCATAGCGGGCTTCCTCAGACTTGAAGCGTTGATAGCTCGATTTGATGTCCGGGTGCATGTCAAAGGTGAGCGTAATCAACCCGCGGGCGGTCAGCACGCAAGTCTCACCGTTTTCCTCGGACGAAAGACGATCGGGGCCGTCCAGGTCCCCAGAATACTCAACCACGTGTACGGAAGAGGGAACCGGCAGACGAATCTTGCTACTAAGCGAAGTCGACGGCAGGGGACCCCGACACGATGGAACCAGCGCCGTCACCGCCACCACGAACAGAACCGGACCGCAAAAGGCACCGCACCGCCGGGCAAACCCAAAAACGCCAGAAGTGGGAGACGAGCACAGCGTACTCACGGATCGCCAATCGACATCTTGACCGGGAGGAGGGATAGCCGCGGGCTTTCGCATCTGCGCTGGTCCTTTCTGCAATTCCTGTTGCAGTGCTGTGAAGGCCACGCGGTGTGAGACACGCCGACGACGCGCCATACCAAGAGCATACTGCCTATTGAATCGGCAACCAACCGCACAAAACTGCAGCCTCATCCAATCAGACCGTCTGACAGAGAGGAGCTGATGTATCCGTCTTCGGCAGCGGCGGATTCGGACGCCGAGTTATCGGGCACGAAGCCGCACCTCCCCTCCGTAAATCGAGCGGCGGACCATCCGGCGAATACCCAGGTCGACCGGATCGCCGGTGTGCACATGGGCAAGCAGAGCCCCCACCTGGTCGACGTCGCGAAGCCAGTACTGCCCCATCGAAACCATCAGGTCGCCCGGGCGAATGTCGGCACGATCCGCCGGGCTGTCAGCCTCGACGGTGACCACGATGACCCCCTGCCTTGGTTTCCATCCGAGCTTCCTCACTACCTGATGATTGGCGTTGGCAACCTCAATCCCCAATCGCTCGCGCGCAAGTCGCAAGCCGTCCGGCTTGGGAACCGCCATCAGATCGATTGAGGATTCGGTGACCTTCCCATCACGCTCCAGGCGGACGACGACCCTATCGCCGGCCTGGTGGCGGAGCATCTCCACGTAGAAGTCCACGCCGCACACGATGTTTTCGCCGTTGATCGTCAACAGCTTGTCCCCCAGGCGAACGCCCGCACGATCGGCGGGACTCTCCTCATCAATCCCCACAACACGCCCCGGATCCCGACCGCTGACGCGCAGACCAAGCTGCACTTTGGTCAGCGTCTCGGGGTTGAGCATGTCTGGCAGGATGTCGTGAAGCTGGTCGACGGGGATGGCGAAACCGATGTTCTGGGCGTCGGTCCTCACGGCTGTGTTGATGCCGATCAGCTCGCCCAGCACGTTAAGCAGCGGTCCGCCCGAGTTGCCCGGGTTGATGCTGGCGTCTGTCTGGATCACGTCCCGATAAAGCACATTCCCGCCGATAGGCAACTCACGGTGCAGGGCGCTGATGACGCCCGTCGTAACGGTGTTCTGCAAACCGACCGGGTTTCCGACTGCGATGGTCCGCTCGCCGATCATGAGATCGTGGCTGCGCCCTAGGCGAATCGGTTTGAGCGGCCCATCCGCCTCGATCTTGATGACAGCCAAATCCCGCTCGGTGTCCCGCGCGACCACACGGGCTTCGTGCTCACTGCCGTCAGCGAATGTCACACGAAGCTCCGTACCCGAGGACACCACGTGCGCGTTAGTCACGATGAACCCGTCTTCGTGGATGACAAATCCACTACCCACGCTGCTTTCGGAATGTTCGCCAGGAATCCGGAAAACATCACCGAACAGGTTCATGCCCCAACGATCCACGACAACCCTCTGCGTCGCGGATAGGTTCACAAGGGAGTCCTTCGCGCTTTCATAGGCCTCGACGATCGGCGAACGTCGTAATCGGCGCCCGGGATCATCCTCACCATGCGCGACACAAGCAGTCGCCAGCAGAAATAAACACGCCACGAACCGCCCCAGCAACGGAGAACTCAGATGTTTCGTTGTACTTCTCATCGTAGACCCCACTCATTGTGCTGCACCAACACTGATCCGATAGACCGCCGTCGATCAGGTGCCCGTCCCTCTTAGGTGACTCATCCCCTTGGAGGCGGGGGACGTATGACCTGCGCAACTGCACCCCTAATTAGCCGTGCCGAGGCACTATCCCCTCGCTGGGAAATGAGGCTCCTCTCCCCTAAGTATCCGGACTACGTCGTCGACCACATCGTTCATTCTCGACAAACCGCCGATCGTCCGGGCGCCTATGTGCGGCGTGAACAACGTATTGGGGGCACGCGCAAGGGGATGATCAACCGGCACGGGTTCAGGCTCAAAGACGTCAAGAGCCGCTCCCGCGACACGCCCAGCCACAAGCGCCTCAGCCAACGCATCAGAATCCACCACTCCGCCTCGAGATGTGTTAATTAAGCTGGCCCCGGCCTTGAACCGCAAGAGGGCATCTGCATCGATCAGGTGGCGTGTCTTGTCCGTGAGCGGGACGTGCAGACTGACCACGTCAGACTCGGCGAAGAGATGTTCCTTGGAAACGCCGGTTGCAGCGAAATCGAGCCGCCCGGGATCGACAATGTCGTTATATAAAACGCGAGATCCGAATCCGCGTCCCATCCGCCGCGCCACGGCTCGCCCGATACGCCCCAGCCCGACCACCCCGAGCGTCATCTCCGAAAGCTCGCGGGCGCCAACCACTCCTCTACCATCCTGAAAACGCCCAGCCCGGACCATCGCGTCGCATTCCGCGATCTTCCGGGTCAAGGCAATGATCAGCCCGACGGTCAAGTCCGCGACCGCATCAGTAGCCGCCGCAGGAGTATGTACGACGATGATACCCCTCTCCCGGGCAGCTTCCACATCAACGTTGTCGAGCCCCACGCCCCCACGCGCTATCACACGAAGCCGTCCGCCACCCTCGATAACCTCGCGAGTGACCTGAGCATAGCTGCGCACAAGCAGTACGCCGCAGTCGGCGACAGCCTCAATCAGAGACTGTGCATCACACGAACGCAAAACCGTAACCAATCCTACCGATCGCATGCGCTCGACGGCGGACACATCAAACGGCTCGGCGAAGACGATCTTCTCACTCGACTCCATCATGACCGCGTGATGATCGCCCGATATGAGCAACCGGTCAACACGCTCGCGCTACCTCGACATTCAACCGGCGGATGGGTGGTCGGCAACTTAAGCCGTGGGGAACACGCCTTATGGCGTGCATCTGGCGGGTTCGAACATGTAGGCCGGCGATTCACCACATCACCCGCAAAACGCCGGCGACGGGCCAATACATCACAGGCTCGGCTGGGTCCACAGGGCAGCCAGCAGAAACGCAATCAAACCAGCGACCACCAGCCAGAAGCGATGATGGGCAGCCGGAAACAGATGCCTTGTATCAAACACTTTCTGCATAATCACACCTCCCCGAAAGATGAAGATGACCACGCAAGCTCCAGTTCGTCTTGTGCAGCGGTCTAACGATCCTGAGCGGCTCAACGGCGCCCGAAACCAACCGCCATACAGAGCCAACAACGCCCTAAAGCGCGATGTTCCCATACATCGGGTCGGCCACCCGATCGAAATCCGCTCCTCTCATACGGATGCTCTGACTATGCGAACCCGCCTGGAACACGACGTAATCATCGTCCATCAGTGAGTAATCTACGAGCGTCCTAAGGCCAAACAACACCCCTATAGGCGGTTCAGCCCCCACCTCACAACCCGAGAACACTTCAACCAACTCCTCCTCGAAGGCGAGGCGAACATGATCCGCGCACAGGCAATCAGCGACAGCCCCCAGGTCAAGCTGGCGCGAAGCCGGCAGCACGCAGAGCGTGAACTTGCCATCAGATTTGACGAGAACCGGCTTAGCCACGTTGCGAGGCGGAACATGTTCCGCCGACGCCAGTTGACGAGCCGTGAAAGCTAGTTGATGATCGGACCGCTCGAACGCGACCCCCTCCTTCTCAAGCAACTCCACTACGTCCATGGCTAACACCTCCGACTCAGGTCGTCCCAGACATGCGGTGTCCCAACATCGTGCGCCAACAGCAGTGCCTCCGCACGAGGAGGCAGTTCAAATCCGGCAGATGTGTATCACGGTTCCAAGATATAGCATACACCCAGAATCGCCCGTCGGCCAAAAGACCGACACAAAAGTCGGCTCAGGCGTGTACGTCGTTTCTCACATCAGGCCGCGGGAACGTCACTGGCGGCTTGTCAACGAGTGCGCGGTCGGTCGTCACACCGGCAGGCGGGCAACTATAGCAGTTTCAACCATCTTGTAGCGTCCGGACTGGAGGTTTCTCAAGAAGAAATCGACTTCCCGACGCTAGGACAAAATAGAACTTGTTCTAGCGGCTGACGAGGTGGACTACGCAACTCACACGTGGGCAACTCAAGTGGCGAATCGCCCCGAGGTCGTTATCATCACAACATCATGGCTTCGCCAACGCCCACACGAATGCTCGAGCTTGCCAGGCGGCTGGCAACCCAGGCTGCAGAAATCGCCCTGCGAGACGTAGGCAAACCCGCCATCAGATACAAGCCCGACAAGAGCGTCGTCACCGAAACTGACAGCGCCATCCAGGCGATGATTCTCGATGCCCTCGCGGACATTTATCCGGACCATGCCGTGATAGCTGAAGAAGTGGTTACCCAAAGCGAGCGTCACGCCGATCGGCGTGACGCTCGTTTCTGCTGGGTCATAGACCCGCTCGACGGGACCCGCAATTACGTCGCCGGTATCCCATGCTTTTGTACCTCGATCGCCGTGCTGGACCGGGGTATGCCCGTCGTCGGCGTGGTCGCCGAACACAACGTGGGGAACGTGTACCACGCCACCGCTACCGGTGGTGCCTTCCTCGACGATCGTCCCATAAGCGCCAGCCGCTCCATCTCCGGGCGGGATCAGCTCGTCGGCATTCCTTCCGACAAGAGCCCGCTCACGGTGGCAGTTCTTGGCAAGTGGATCACCGTGCCGGGGCTTGTCACCCGCAACTTCGGTTCCATCGCCCTGCACTTGGCCATGGTCGCCTCCGGTGCACTCGATGCCGCCCTGTCGGTGAAGGGCAGAATCTGGGACATTGCCGCCGGCGCACTTATCATCACCGAAGCCGGAGGGTGTCACACGGACGTCCGCAACCAAAGCCCGTTTCCCTTCGGCCCGGGCGCCTGCCCGGACGATCCACTACCGGTTCTCGCCGGTTGCCCTGATATGCACGAGAAGCTCCTCGGTTCGATTAATGAAGCTACACGAGGAGACGCGTAATGCCCGACATGAGGAATCATGGCAGAACCCCTCCAACCTGCAGCGAGTGTTCAAGCGATGGGACTCGAGGTTGAAATCAAGTTGCCGGTCGAATCACATGAGCAGACCCGGCAGAAGTTGCGCGATCTTGGAGCCGATTTCCTCAGGGAGGGAATCGAGACGAACTGGATATACGATCGTGACAACGGCTCACTGCGCACCGGTGGATTGGGGCTTCGCCTGCGAACTGTTGACGTCACGTCGGGCAAGCCGTTTCCAGCCACGCTCACCGTCAAGGGCCCCCTCCTGCCGGGACCGTTCAAACGGCGCGACGAGTTCGAAATCACCGTCGATAACGCAGAAACCACCAACCAAATGCTCGCCATGCTCGGGTTCACATGTGTTCTCAAGTATCAAAAGCGCCGTGAAAGCTGGCGCTTCATGCAATGCAACGTCGAACTGGATGAACCTCCACACATCGGCATGTTCGTCGAGATTGAGGGGCCGGACGACGGATGCATCAGAGCTGCCCAGAAGTCACTTGGGCTCGGCTCCATATTCCACTTACCCCAATCATATCCACATCTGCTACTCGTCCACTGCAGGAAAGCGGGTCTAGCAATCGATGACGTAAAGCTGCCGTAGCGCTGTATTGAACAAAGTCCGAGGCATCATCCATCCGTTTCTGAGGCGCGCAACATGGCGTCTTGTCGGTTCAACCCTGACCGGCTCCACTCCTAAGCAGGTGAAGACATACAGCCATGCGAGACGATCGAGCCATCGAACCGGCGCACAAAGAAGGCCCACCCGCCAGTTGGCGAGTGGGCCTGGTATCCTAGATCAGGAGGCTACCCCCTGATCGTTCCTTTCACTTCTGGTCCTTCACCAATCTACGGCAACTCAAGGCACTCATGGTAGATACCCAGATCGGGAACCGCCTCATAAGCCCAGCCGTCGACGATGAAGTTGACACCACGCACGTCGATCGAGACCCACTCCGGGTTGAAGTCCGGAATGATCCACGTAAACGTGAGATGGTCCGGTGTCTCGTACGGCGGCAACGTCACATCAACCACGTTGATGAACGTCTCGCGTGCGATATAGCCAGCGATATCATCCTCGTCCTCGATCGGGGGAACACGAGGCTCACCCGGCGGGTTGCCGGTCGTCGACCACTCAGCAGTGGACCAGTTCACGGCGAATTCCAGCGTGGACAGACCAGGCTCGAACTGCGCCACGTCGACCACAATGGTGATCTCTTTGTAGCGTGCCGGATCATACGGATCATCATAGAACCAGACGTTGATCCAGCCGGAGGTCTCGTAGATGTACCAGTAACGAGGCACACCATCACCCAAACCACCGGGCTCATCGACGAGAGGCATCTCGAAGTACCAGTTGTTGTGGATCGGACCAACGTTATCACTTGAGGTCAGCGTGATCTCGTATTCGTCTCCACACTCAGCACCGGTGAAATCACTCGGCATCACGACGAAGTAGTAGGTTCCAGGAGGCAACCATGCGGTCGTGATAGACACTTCCTCACACTCGCCACCCTCGACGTACGGAGTCAGATAACCCGTGTAGGCGAGACAATCGGGGTCTCCCGGCGGGACCTTCTCGGCAAAGCCGAGAGAGAGCGGGAACTCAGCCTCACCAGTCAACGTCAGGTACATCGGCACGGCAGTCGTAACCGAATACCAGTCGGTGTCACGGCTTGTCCAGACGTAACTGCAGATGAGATCCTCAGTACAAACAGCATCCGGCTCACCGAATTCGTCGATGCAATCCTGATCAGTCACGCACTCGACTTCGGTCTGCCACGTACCGGATGTACCACAGACAGTCTCGTCGATCGCAATCGCCGAGAACGCCTCAGTACCCTCATCCATGAAGCAACCAGCGTTGAAGGTGTCCTCATAGCCTTCGCCACAGCCAGGCTCGTTCTCGGCTGTGCCGACACAAACAACGTCACACGGGTCATCGACAGTCAGCGTCGCGACGTAATCCGCATCACACGGGAAACCTTCGAACTCCAGCGTCGACACGAACAGGTAGTACGTGCCAATCTCGAGCGTCGTGGTGATCGCCACGTCTGTGCACTCAAGACCATCAGCATCGAACAGAATCTCGTAGTCGGAACAGTCGCCTGCACCGGCGTCCATCACGAAAATCTGCGTGTCGAACTCGGCATTGACCGACCAGGTGATCTGCTTGGGAGCCGTAAGCGTCAGCTCATACCAGTCGGTATCACGCGACGGGTAGTAGTAGCCTTCGCAACGACCCTCCGGCAGGCATACAGTGCCTTCCGGCAAACCAAGGTCTACGCAATCCTGATCGACCTCGCACGGGACGGCACCCTGATAGTTGCCACCCTTGCCGCAGAACACCTCACCGGCCTCACTGATTGTCGTGAACACCGGCGGCTCGGAGATGCAACCACCGTTGGTGACATCCTCATACCAATCGCCACACTCGGGCTCGCCTTCCTGAGACGCGCCCTCCGGGCAAGGAACCAGACACGGACACAGCTCGCACGGTGTCAGCAGGCCAAGCCAATCGCCGGCACATTCGGCTTCGGTGGCCGTCTGCTCACACGTGCCGTCAGGCAGGCAGCAAGCACCAGTGGCATCGCCACACGCCGGATCCAAATCGGCACACAGCACGTCGACAGTGTGACGGAACCCTTCCGGGCAGTCCTGGCGCTCGACACCGTCGGTGCAATCAGTAGTTGCATCGTCGCAGCAGGCACCGTACGCAGGCTCATAGTGACCCGTCAGACACAGAGAGAAGTCATAGTCATTCGCGCCACCGTTCTGCAACGAGTACAGGTCGCCGTCGGTCGAGCTGACCCACAAGAACCAGCAATCATCGCCAACGTCGATAGCCTGGATACCGACCCAACCGTCCCACATGTCGCAAATCGGGTCGATCAGAACGTCGTACCGATAGACGGTGGAGCCGCCAAAATCATTACCGGTATCAAGTCTGGTCACCTCGCCAAGCGAGCTGTCGAAGGTGTACGGGCCACAGAGGATGTTGTTGAGATCGATACCGCCACCGGCATCCATCCCGTAGAAGATAACCTCGAATGTCGTGTCCCAGTTGTCGCAGTCCTGCCAGGCCGCGCCATCATGGAAGTGACCAATACCGAACCAGTGGAGGTCCTCAATCTGACCACTTTGCGGGAAGTTCTCCTGACAGTCGTAACCGGGATCAGCATCGCAAGTAGCGGCTGTGGTCCCGTTGTCAAGCTGGGCATACAGCGTGATGCCGCCAATGCCGGTGTCGGTGCACGGGTTAACCGGGCACTCCCACTCGGTACCAACGCAGCGCTCGCCGTCGTAGTAGGCACCGCCCGCGTCAACACAGTCGTATTCCTGAAGATACCCGAGCATCTGAATGCACTCATCGGGATCGTAGTAGCAGCACGCACCACCAGGACAATCAAACGTGCCGCATTCCACGTCAGCATACCAGGGGAGACCCTGCAGGTAGCACTGGTTGGCCGTCTGAGCATCCAGGCAGATCATGCCGTCGCAGCAGACACCCATCGCATCACCACACTCAGGAACGAGATCCACACAGAGCGTGTCGGCGGCGAAACGGTTGCCCGCCGGGCAGTCGCTGAAGAGGACGCCATCAGTGCAGTCGGCATCGTCCCAGTCATCGCAGCACGCGCCCGTTTCCTCGGTACCCGTGGTTACGCCAGTGACACAGAAGGCCACGTTCTGGTAGTCCTCGTCGAATACCTGATAACCCGGAACCCAGTCGTCATTAGTTTCGTACAGCACCCAGACATTGTCCGTGCCGTTATCCGGAGCCTTCGCCCAGAAGAACTGGCCGCCACCGGTCGGCTGGACCGGACGCATACCGAACCAGTACTCGCCGGCAACCAGCGGAATGTCGAGGCCGTCAATCCCATACACGAAGATCTGGCGACCACCCACGAACCTGCCGGTCGGGATGCGGAAGTTGGGAACGTCCCAAGCCTCCATCACGACCGTACCAGGACCACCAAGCGGTCCGTCGGCAAGCAGGATGATGAAGTCGTCGGTCCCATTCCACGCGGCGCCGGCTTCTTCAGCCACCCACCAGTGCAGGTCCTGCACCGTCACAGCAGCCGCAAAGAAGACGTCGTCAGCCACCCAGCGCTCAAGCGAATCGTCCAAACGACGCTCGGCCGAGAGACTGGCGGGATCAATGCGATCGTCAGCACCATTGTCATAGATGACTTCGGTGCCGGCCGGGCACGGACCATAATTCTGCTTGACAACACCAACGTCGACCGGGTCGACGGAACCGTTGCCACTCAGATCACATGCATCACAAACAGGATCACCGGTACCAACCGGACAACCATAATTCTGCTTGACGATACCAACGTCCACCGGGTCGACGGAACCGGTGCCGTTGAGATCCCAAGGACATGGGCTCGCGCCACCGGTCACACAGGGATTCTCAGGGCAAGCGTAATCGGGGCACGTCTCGCCCTCGATCCACACGCCCTCAAGGGCAAGACAATCAAACTCACACAGCGTGTCGTCACACACGAAGTCGATGCAGCACGCACCGTCGATGATCGCACACGGGGGATCGAGGTCTTCGCACAGAACGCCCTCAGTGAAGACCAACGGATCCAGGCAGTTGGTGACCAGTTCATAGGTGCAATTCCCGGTACAGGGATCACAGCAGGCACCCTGCGGGATTGGGCCGTCAAAGACGCCGCGGAACAGGAACGCCATGTCCACGCCGACTTCCCAGTAAGCGGTCCCCAGCGCCGGGAAACCCGTGACGCCGTTGGCGCCCCAGATGTCCGTCGACGACTGCGTTCCATACTGCGGCGGGAAGCCCCGCTCGCTCTGAATAGCGACCCAGATCTTGTCCGTCGTCGCGAGGCTCGTCTGGAAACCACCCGGAAGGGCTACCTCGAAATCATACCAATCAGGCTCAGTCTGCTCCACGTAGGTAACGCTCGACATCGGGATCGCGAAGTCTGCGATCGCCGTTACTGTCGGATCGTCCAGACCGGCGCCCGTCGGCTGGGTACCGGAACCATCATCGTTGTAGAAGATGATGTGGATGATCTCATTAACATCATCCGGAGCACTCCCATCCGGGTTCCAGTAACCGCCGCCCCACTCCACGTAGGTGATGATCATGTCCGCCGCGAACTCAAAATCGTCGGCGAACTGCGAATTGAACGGATAGTTCAGCGCCAGCTGGCTCGATGAAATCTGGCCGCCGCCGCCACCGTTATTCCAGATGACCGGATCGCCGCCTCTGGATACCGCCGACACGGTGCTACCGCCAGTAACGGCGCTACGCTCCGCAAACGCCGTAAGGGTGGTCTGCCCACGCATGTCGGCCGTCGTATTGGCGACGTCCAAAGTGGCGGAACTCTGCGCCGCCGGGTTAACCGCCTGGGTATTATCCGCAGTGACGGCCTCCTGTTGATTGGTGGTGGGCACCGGGCCCGCCATTACAGCACTCGCACACCATAGCACGAGGCCAAACGTACATACCATTCGCTTCCAATTCATTCGACTGCCTCCTCCAAAAAGACCATCTTCGCCGCGCACCAAACCGCCGGACGGATCAAATCTTAGACCGCCGGCACACACGTGGGTGACGCGACATCCACAACATGCAACTTAACACAAAAACGACCTACAGCGCACGACAAACACATCGCAGCGCGCAACCAAAACTGTTTCAACCAAACAAGAACACGCCGCCGGGGAGATGAATTGCAGAGACCGACCAAACTGAAACCCCAAATCGCTCTCACGGACGCTCTATCCCCTTCGTGGTAGCCCGAAAGACGACACGCAAACCCACCCGCTCGCGGATGCTGTCTTTCCAAGAGAATCTCCCGCCCCATTCGGGAAGACCTCGACTCTACCTTTCGACACGTTACCGGCACGTGACTCACCCTTATTCTGTACCAACTCGGCGGACTTTTCAACCCCCTCCCCATTTTTCTTCGGACCGTAGTTGACCTCAAAGTCCGCCTCATGCAGCGGAACCAAGAGTCTTACCGGTACCTCCGTATCACGGCGGCGCCCCGGAACGCTTTCCCAGGCGGGCCAACAGACCGAGCCGTCGTCCACCGGGTACCGATTTTATCCATCTTTGCTGATTTGAATCATGCCCGACCATTGCCGCTCCCAAAGGGCAGGTGAACCACCCAAAGCCGCGTGCAGACCACGATCGCAGACACCTATGCCAGCTTGCCAAACTACCGAACCGCACCGACAGCCCGGCCCGACCACCAACAATGAGGATGGCATGAAGCCAAACCGTCGGCAGACACCCGGGTATTCAGTCTCGACCGTAACGCTCACTGTCTGTCGTCAACCCGAACACCAAAGATGAGGACAAATTGTCATTCCCCAAACCACCAGCGCCACCCAGTCAGCTCGGGGATACTGATAATGGCACCCTGCCGGAAAAATCGGCAAGGATTACCATGTTTGTCGATCCCTGGGCCTCCGAATTGCGCCGAGCGGCATCGTCTGCTCTTCTGTGTCAATTCCGAACGTCGAACGATGTCGGCGTCTGCACCTCAGCTGCACGCTCGGGGGGAGCGACGGGCATGCGACTTGACCTGGTGCCCGACCGACGCTCAACTGGCAGGTACGTGACACATTAGACAGCCGCATAAGAAGCCAGCCCATGGAAATCATCGAGGTCATTCGAGGTAGACGCAGCGTCCGGTCGTATTCCGAAAGACCGGTCGAGCGGGAGAAGATCGACAGACTCCTGGAAGCAGCTCGGTTGGCCCCGTCGGCCAGCAACCGCCAGGAGTGGCGCTTCGTCGTGGTCACGGACGCCGGAAAGCGCGCCAAGCTTGCTCGGGCGGCCGCCGATCAGATGTTCGTCGCAACGGCGCCGGTGGTCCTGGCCGCCTGCGCCGAGCATGACGGACATGTGATGCGCTGCGGCCAGCTTTGCTACCCGATCGATGTGGCTATCGCTGTCGATCACATCACTCTCCAGGCTGTTGCGGAAGGGCTCGGCACCTGCTGGATCGGTGCGTTTGATCAACAGCAGGTAAAGGACATTCTGGGTATTCCAGAGGCTATCACGGTGGTCGAGCTTCTGACGATAGGGTATCCCACGCAAGGACCTCGACCAAGGTCCAGGTTATCCCTGGACGGATTGGTGCATTGGGAACAGTGGTAACACCTCCCAGGCGCAAGAACGACCGCGGCCTGATAACCGCGGTCGCTTATCGAGTATCTCTTTGATTCGCCTGCGCGCTCTAGCCCTAACCGCCTCTCGGTCAGGCAGCCGCCCGCCGCACGGTCATGACCTGGGATGGGCTTCGTCGTAGGCAGCCTTCAATCTCGGCGTGGTCAGGTGCGTGTATACTTGCGTCGTTGAGAGCGACTGGTGCCCCAACAGCTCCTGGACGCTCCGTAGGTCAGCCCCGTTGTTGAGCATGTGAGTAGCGAAGCTGTGCCTCAAAGTGTGCGGGCTGATCGTCGGGTCCATCCCGCATTCGATGAGGTATTTGTCTAACTTGCGACGGACGCTTCGCGTGCTCAGTCGCTGCCCGTGTTTGTTGACGAACAACGCCTCCTGGTCAAAGCCGGCGCTGCGGGCATCTGCGCGGCGCATCTCCAGGTATCTGTGTACGGCGATCATCGCCGTCTGCCCGACCGGCGAAACGCGTTGTTTCTTCCCCTTCCCTCGGACCAGGATCGTCCTGGCATTGAAGTCCACGTCGTCCATATTCAACCCGACCAGCTCGCTCACCCTGACGCCGGTTGAGTAGAGCACCTCGAGCATCGCCCGGTCACGCGACCCCAGGAGGGTGTTGCCGTCCGGTGTGGACAACAACTTGTTGACCTGTTCAACCTCGAGGAACTTCGGCAGCGTTTTGTCCTGCTTGGGCGTGCGGATTGTCGCCAGCGGATGAACAGAGACATACCCGCGGCGCATGCAGAACTTGTAGAAGCTGCGGAGCGTCGCGAGTTTCCTGGCGATGGTCGATTTGGAGTAGCTCTGGCTCGAAAGGAAGGCCAGGAAAGTCCTGACCCGCTCGACATCGACCTCGCGTAACCTGTTGTTGATGTCAGCTTCGACCATTACTGCAGTAGCGGACTCCGACGACGCTCCAGGTTCCCCCGAAACGGAGGACTGGGCCTGTCGGGCCTCGACGCGCACGGCATGAGTACGCCTTGCTTCGGCCTGCTCTTTCGCACCGACAAGAAACGCACAAAACTGCGCGAGGTCGGCGGAATAGCATTTGGCCGTGTGGGGCGAAAAATGCCGCTCGAACCGCAGGTAATTGAGGAACTCGTCAATCAATGGGTTTTGAGTCATGATCGCAACTTATGCCTCGGCGAATACACCCACTTCTCCCTGGTCTGGTCTTGGACCAGGCGGCCTGTGCCGTCCGTAACCGGGCGGCTACTTGGCGATCTGATCGAGCTCCATCTCTAATCGGCGCCCCATCTGGTAGCTGAGCACCGCTGCGTCGAACCAATCGAACTCACTGGTCCGATCCGAAGCCAACGAGGCGAAGGCGTCTATGACGTTGGCCTCCTGCCCTGGTTGGTATCGGAAAACAAAACGCTCCGCTCCCTTTACCAATGAAAGCTGACGAATTTGGCTCACGGCATCCCTACCCTTCAGCCTTAATTCCAGCGGGATCCTGTGGTTCCCCGTCGCCTCCGAGCAACGCCCGGATCGTCGCGTAGCAGCAGAACCTCATGTACTCACGCTGATTGACCACGTATTCCCGCCATCCGTAGGGGCTTTGGCTTCCTCCGCGCCCCCGTGCGAATTCTCGGACGTCCTCAACGATGGACGCGTGCGAGGCATCGAAGACCCTCTGCGTTTGGGCCAGCAATCGACTCGGCGGCGCTTCCGCGGCGGATGCGGCAGGCCTCGGCCTTCGAGACAAAGCGACCGGGTCCATCCTCCCGAAGCCCTGCTCAGGTCGCTGACCGTACAGTTGAGCGGTGATTCCGATGCTCGGCGGATCGTAGGGGTCATATTCCGTTACCGCGAAGACCAGGACTGCATCCACACCCAACAAACGGGCCACCTGAAGCGCATGCTCGGGGGATTCAATGCCCGCCTCCTCCTGAGCAGCCAGAACTACCAGAACCCGACTGACGGGAACAACCTGTATCCCGTCGGCGAAGCTCAACTCACTGGCCATCAGGTCCGCAAAATGGTCCGGATCAAAACCCGCCGACCCACTCAGGTTGACGGCGGGAGCGACCGCAATCGTCATCGGACCCAACGTATGGTTGGCGATGACAACCGGACCGCGAGCAGGCCCCGATCGAGTACACCCCCCGGCTGTGCAACACAAACCCAGGATCACCATCCCGAGTACAGCACGCCACCGTCCGGGCATCCTCTGCAAACAAGCTGCGATTCCCCGCAATCGAATCTTGGTCATCCTTGACCCAATCCTGCAAACCGCCACTCTGTCGAAACAGCGGAAAAGCCCCAGTCGGCAAACCGGTGGAACACTCCGCCCAACAAGCGGCGTAGATTTCATCGTCTAATCCACGGACTTCCTTTCGTCCGAAAGTCGCCTTTTCGGCACCCGCTGTCCCGCACCTGCCAAGCGGCAGGTGCCAGGGATGGCCTGATTAGCTGTGCTCGCCGGGGAACAAGCCGCCAGCGGCACGCTCATGCGTTGGCAGACCATCATCCGGGCCATGCCAGAGTACTAATCGCCGTCCGGTTCTTCCGGAGGGCCAATAACCGTTTCAGCCAACGTCTCGCGCGCCGGTATCTGGTTGGTTGGCGCAGAGGTCAACTGCTCCTGAACATCGGGCAATCCCGATCTTCCGGAGGGCAGTAGCGACCAGACGTTCTCGTTGCTCGTCCGGCGAGTGGTGAAAAAGAGCCGCCCGTCGGTCGAGAATGAAGGCGCATAATTCGCCGTGTGTCCATCGGTCAGACGGATCTTCGAGCCGCCGTCCATATTCATAATCCAGATGTCGGCGATAGCGCCTGGCAACTCGTCACCCGCGGATTCAGTCAATCCCGGTGCGACCGTCGCAAAGGCGATTCGCTGCCCGTCCTTGCTCCACGTGGGCAGAATCATCGCCTGAGAGGCGCTGGAAGCCACCTCGGTGGGATATCGCGGTTCGCCATCAACTAAGGTGATGGTCCATATGCTAAACCAGCGAGAACCGCGTTCTCTGGCACGCTGGAAGAGGATTGTATTATCCGTGGGCGACCACTCAGGAAACAGACCAAACCCGACGAACTTATGGGACGATCCGTTGTAGGCATCTGTAATCCACAACTCCCACTGTCCACCGCCTGGAGGCATCGAACAGTACACGAGTTGCTCGCCGTCCGGGGACCAACTCGGGTGAACTTCGTCCCCCGGTCCGCTTGTAATCTGGACAGGCTGCGTACCTTCGACGTCAATCATCCACACGTCCCAGTTGCCTGTCCGATCGCTGGCAAACACCACATGTCGACCGTCCGGGCTGAACACCGGCTGAATGTCCGAGGAAGGATCACTAGTAAGCTGCGTGACAGCCACACCTCGGACCGACTTGAGGTACAGATCTGGTCTGAGGTTGTGCCTGGTAGACGCGAAGACCATTCGCTCTCCTTCGGGACTAAGGTCGGCGTCGAAATCCCCTCCCTCTTCGGCAAAAGTATGCTGTTTCAAAGAGACGGCAGCCCGTGAGTAATAGCCCCCACCTTCGCCGGGTGGCAACTCACCAAACATGTTGATGTTGTTGTCTCGGGCAGCCGAGAGCACGGATTCGGTCGCCCGCTGTCCTTCCCGGTCCTTTCGGGCCGATCGACTGATCGACGCGCACCCCGAAACACTGAAGGCAAACGCAATAGCCAAAGACCACTTGACAGCACACCGCGTTGATTCTGTTGCAAATAGATTCATGGCGCCGGATGACTTCCAAACTGAGGTGTGGGCGATGACAACCGCGGAAACGCCCGGATACTGGACCACGTGACAGCCACGTTTGCCGGTCCACGGTCTGGATGTTTCATCGGCTCGCCGCTCCTGGTACATCAGTAACCGTGCCAACGTGGCCGTTGTCCGATAACCATGCTGTTTATCGTCCTGGGACCTTGCGTATCTTCACAGCCCGACTGCGCCGCTTTTGCGCGTCCGACGGGCAACAGTCGCCCGTTGTCAACATGGTCCTTTAGCTCCGAGGAGCATGACTCGGTCTCTTGGAGCTAGGTAGCGGTACTGTCAATACTGGTAAGATGGCCGGGCTGACGCCACGCTGCAGCCACACGGAGGCGGGAGCGGTCTCCGAGAAACAGCCAGATCCTGTACTAAATACTGCTCTGGCATCTTCCTCCAACAATCTCCCTGTTAAACGCCGCGGCGGGTTGCTCACCCACAGACGAAGATGCGGTCAATCCGACACTTCACAGGCGTGCAGCCGGACCGTGGACACATTTAATATCTTGTAGTACAATAGATTATGAACATTCGGAGCACTTGTCGATTTCTTGCTGATTTGCTGCTAGTATCTTGGTGAATCGATCGCGGGTATCCCGTTCTTGCGAGAGGATGGCTTACCTGCGTCGCGGAAAGAAGCTCCAGCCGCCTGGCTTCGGCAAGAGGGATGCCCAAGCCGTGGATATGGTCTTCATGTCCGAAAGTGGAGGGAGTTCGGCGTTGCCGAGAGGGGGGAATGCCCAATGGTAAGACGTATCAGGGCTCCGAAGCTGCAATGTGTTATTGTTGACCTTAACACGCAAGTAGATTTCTTGGATCCTCATGGCGCCTATCCGGTTGCGAATCTGGAGACTCTGGTGCCGACTCTTCGCCGTCTCGTCGCGTGGGCCAAGCGCAACTACGCGCCTGTGGTTTCCTCCGTCGACTCCCATCGCAATCACGAGCTCCGCGACGACAGTGAACCTCTGCATTGCCTAGATGGGTCGACCGGTCAGCGAAAGATCGACTTCACAATCTTCCCGCAGCACGAACGCGTCGAGTTCGACAACACGCTCTGCGTGCCTTTGGACCTTTTCCAGGACTATCAGCAGATCATCTTTCGCAAACGAGAAGGTGATCTGCTGACGAACCCCAAGGCTGACCGCTTTCTCACTCAACTGACGACCAACGAGTTCGTTGTGTTTGGCATTGATCTTGAGTGCTCCATCAAGATGCTCTCGCTGGGGCTATTGAGCCGAAAGAAACGCGTAACCGTGATCGAGGATGGGTGTGGTTACTGGAGCAAAGCCGCCGCAGACCTTGCCCTTCGGCAACTTGCCGCCAAGGGAGCGAATCTGATTACCACCGACGAGTTGCTGACACGCAGGTTGTCACGTAGACGTCGCTATTCGACGCACGCGCCGAACTCGGCACCACGAGGCACCGCGCACACAATTAACATTCGAGTGTCCTCCTCGAAACAGAACCGCAAGACGCGGTAATCAAACCGCATGGAAGACAAACTCGACCTCAACGGCTGCATTGAGGGGAAGCGCCGCCATTCCGACAGCTGCCCGAATGTGCTTGCCCGCCTCGCCGAAAACCTCAACCAGCAGCTCGCTCGCACCGTTGGCGACCTTGGCTTGATCGTAGAAATCCGGACTCGAGTTCACAAACACACCGGCGCGGATCACCCGCGTGATCTTGTCCAACCCGCCCGCCGCTTCAGCCGCGGCTGCGAGACCGTTAAGCGTGCAGACCCTCGCAGCCTCTGCGGCATCTTCGAGCGAGACGTCAGTCGGCACTTTCCCCGAGAACAACAGCTTCCCGTCGCGCATGGGAAGTTGACCGCTGGTGAGGATCCGCTTGCCGCTACGTAGGGCGGGCACGTAGCTTCCCACCGGCGTCGCCACGGCGGGAAGAGCCAGATTCAACGCTACAAGACGTTCACTGTGAGTCATGGGCATTACTCCTTGTTATGGATTTCGGTTCCCGTGTCTTCGATCACACTTTCTCCTTCTTCTTGATACGGGAAGGAGGAGTCCGTTTCGAAATTATCGCCGGAATGGACTGCGAAATGGTCTTCACCTTCAATGTCATCGCGCGACACTTTAGATTCGGTATCCCCTGCGAGAACGTCGTCGTGCGACACATCGGGATGGACAGTGCTCGCGAGCGGGTAGTAGTCCGCCTCTGTTTCTTGCTCGGGCAGTTGCGATGCCTCGTCGTCGCGGTATCGGTCTTCGACAGCTTCGATCGGTTCCGAACTAAGCAGGTGGATCAGGATGGGGCTGCCTGGTTCGTCCTGGCTGACGCGCACCCGGCGTTGCCGGATCAACTCCAGCAGGGCGAGAAACAGGCCTATCATCTCGGCTCTTGATCGATGAGCGAATATGTCGTTGAAGCACTGCGACCCGCCCGCCCTCTCGATCGAATCGACTATGTCCTCGGCGTGCAGAAGAAGCGGTGTGTCGTCGACTTCCACCTTGTGGACGGGGCGTGCCTTGCCGGTCTGCTCTAGCAGGTTGCTGAAGGCGTCGAAAAGATCCCAGATTTCCAGGTCGTCAATCTCGATCTCGCCTTTGTCTGCGGGGGGCAGGGCAGGGCTGCGGGGATGTTTCTGGCCGTGCAGATCGGCGGAGTCCTCGAGCGAACGGGCGGCGTCCTTGAAGGCTTTGTATTGAAGAAGCTGGTGGATCAACTCAAGACGCGGATCGGTGATCTCGTCGTCTTCCTCCTCCGCGGGCGGTCTGGGCAGGAGCATCCGCGACTTGATCTCGGTGAGGGTGGCTGCGACCACCAGAAACTCGCTGGCCGTTTCCGGATCAAGCTCGGTGAGCACTTCCACATATGCCAGATACTGCTCGGTGATGCGGGCGATGGGAATGTTGGATATGTCGATCTCCTCCCGCCGGATCAGAAACAGGAGCAGATCCATCGGACCGTTGTAGACATCGAGCGCAACTTTGTAGTCGGTCAACGGTGTGTGTCCTTCCCGACGACCAGGCCGCAAGCTTCACGAACATCCGCCATCAGTTCACCCGCCACCTCGCGCGCCCGCTTCGCACCGGAAACCAGAACATCCTCGACATAGTCAGGGTCGCTTGCCAGTTCCTCACGCCTTTCGCGAGCCGGGCCTACCAGACGTTCGAGCACCTCGAAGAGCTGCTTTTTTGCATCTCCATATCCCATTCCGCCGGCTAGATAACGCCCCCGCAAATCCTCTACCTCACCAGGATCAGCCAGCAACTCGAAGAGCGTAAAGACATTGCACGTCTCGGGATCTTTGGGCTCCTCCACGGTCTTGCTGTCGGTCTTGAGGCCCATGATTCGCTTGCGAGTCTTGCTCTTGGTTTCGAAAAGCTCGATGGTGTTGCCGTAGCTCTTGGACATCTTCTGCCCATCGACTCCGGGCACGTATGGCGATTCGCTTAGCCTGGGCTCGGGGCGTTTCAAAACCTCACAGTTGAACGTGTTGTTGAAGTAACCAGCCATATCCTGCGCCATCTCGATGTGCTGGACCTGATCCTTTCCCACGGGAACGACGTCGGCACGGACGATCAGAATGTCAGCGGCCATCAGCAACGGGTAGCCATACAGCCCCATCGAGGGCGTGATCCCTCTGCCAATCTTGTCTTTGTAGGATGTGGCGCGATCCAGCAGGCCCTTACCGGTCACCGTGGAGAGGATCCAGCTAAGCTCGGTCACCTCGGGAAGATCGCTCTGGCGGAAGAGGCTGACTTTGTTCGGGTCTAGCCCTAACGCCAGATAGCCCAACGCTACCTCACTGGTATTGTTTCGCAGGATTTTGGGATCCTGAACGGTGGTGAGCGAGTGGTAGTTGGCGATGAAAAAGAAGCATTCGTGCTCCTCTTGCAGCTCGATGTGCTGCTTCATCGCGCCCAGGTAATTGCCCAGGTGCAACCGCCCGCTCGGTTGAATGCCGGAAAGAACACGCATGGTTCGACCTCCCTGCCGAAAAGGTCGCGATTGCCCGCCCCCTTGTCAAGTTGCCGGGTGGGTGCGCGGCCCGTGGGTTTAGCCAAGAGGGACACGATGCAGTGCGCGCGACTGACCACAACCGTCGCATCACGCATGTTCCTGCAGACCATCAGAACCACGCCCGTCAGGAAGCGGCCACTCCCCCCGCTGCCATTCCTCGCGTCTCCGCTCCCTGACGGTCGCGGTTCGGTTCCGCCAGCGCCTTCGGCAACCTGCGGTTTCGAGCGTGGCAGGACGCTAAGGGCCTTGGGATCGGTCGGGGCGATTCCAGTTGGGTAGCGGGCAGACGTGCATCCACAATGCCTCTCCGGCCGCTGCGACTGCCAGAACGGGGAGGGCTATCCATCCGAACAGTCCAAACGCCTCTGGTGTGGAGATCGCCTGCCACAAGGCGCCTTGAGCCAATCCCAGCCCGCTGCAAAGGAGTATCGCGGGGACCTCGAGCAGGTTGAGCCCCATTCCCACAGTCACCAGCACTCGCCGGCCAGGGGTCATGCCTCCGTCATCGTCCGGATATTCGCCCATCCCGGTTATCAGCAGCCTCAAAGCGATTCCCAGGCTGAAGCCGACCACCGCCACGACCGCCCAGACCACAAGCCCCAGCATGCCCGCCGCCACCATGGCCAGGCAAACCACAGAGTTGTTTAGGGCTATGCCCGCCGCCCGCAAGACCCACGAGCGCGTCGCAAGGAGCGGACGCAGCACGTGCTCCATCCACCAGATCAGCACACGAACGTGAAATCGCTCGGTCAGCCCTCCCTCGCGGAAGCCGAAAGCCACGCCGAAGAGAATCACGCCGCCGCCGAGCAAGGCGTGTGAGACAACAGCGCCAAGCATCTCGATAAGCCATTCCCATGTGGTCTCGACCGGCATGGAAGGCGGAATTACCACGATCAGCGGTCGAGCACAACGGTCAACTCACAGGAGATTCACAGGGCATGTGAAATGCGCAATTGCTTTTGTGGTGTGAGTGCTTCGCCGACGACCGTCATCGTGCAGAAACTTACGAGCGTTTCGCCGAATCGGCCTTGAAACGAAGTCAAACTCTCTTATGCTTCAATAGGGAGGAATGGCGGGCCTTGGCGCTGCTCGCCACCCACTATTGAGCCCCGATTACTCTCCCGCGCATGGAGGTGCTTCTATGGTGAGCTACCGACGACGGCGAAAGAGGCGCGGACGTTTGGTGACGCTGCTGGTGCTCACCGGATGTACCCTGGGCGTAGGGTGGTGGCTCCTGCGGGATTCGGAGCTCACAACGTCCGATACGTCTCTGGCATCCACCGTAAAGCCGGCTTTGACCAGCGACAGACCGGAAATCGAGCCAACCGCCGGTCCCAGGCCCGGGACCATCGAACGGGGCACCGTTCCTGACGAAGGCACAGAAACGCAGGACGTGGCGCTTCCAGGTGCCCGCAGCAAGCAACTCCTAGCAGCCGGTCGGCAGGCACTTTCCCGGAAAGACTGGATCGGCGCTCGCGAGCTGTTTTCCGAAGCGTTCGAGCTCGGCGTGGAAAAACGGGACCAGATCCAGGTCCGGGCTGACCTGACCCGCATCGGCGAGGAGACGATCTTCTCGTCTCGCACGATCGAGGACGACCCCTTCGTTGACAGGTACATTGTGAAAACCGGCGACACGCTGGGCAAGATCGCTCATAAGTACCATGTCTCATCAGACTTTCTGGCCTCGATCAACGGTATCAAGAACAAGAACCTGATCCGCGTCGGGCAGACGCTCAAGGTCGTGCACGGTCCGTTTCACGCGGTGATCGACAAGGGCTCGTTCACTCTAGACGTATACCTGGGCCAGGAGACCAGCCGGACGTTCGTGAAGCGGTTCAAGGTGGGTCTCGGAGCCGACGGTAGCACGCCCACCGGAACATGGCGGGTGAAAAACAAGCTGAAGAATCCCACCTACTATCCGCCGCGTGGCGGGAGAATACTCGGCGCCGACGACCCGGAAAACCCGCTCGGCGAACGTTGGATAGGTATCGAGGGCGTTTCCGGCGAAGCCGTCGGCCAACAGCGCTACGGCATCCACGGTACGATCGACCCGACCAGCATCGGGCACAATGGCTCGATGGGCTGCATCCGCCTGTACAACGAAGACGTCGAAGCCCTCTTCGACTACCTGATCGTGAACCACTCGACCGTCACGGTGAAATAGACAACAGAACGTGGTGAGCGCTACTTCCAGATGCCGGGGAGCTTTCGGCGGCAGTTGGGACAGGCGCCGTTCTTCTTAAGCGTGCTGGACAGAACCTTGGTGCCCAAGCGCCGAATCACCGGTGAGCCGCAGCGGTCACAGTAGGTATCACAGCCTTCGTGCGGAGCGATGTTGGCTGTGTACACATGTCGCAGACCGGCGCCCAGGCCCACGTCGCGGGCAGCCTCCAGCGTCTGAACAGATGTCCTCGGCAATCCGACAAGGCGATACATCGGAACGAAGCGGGCAAAATGCAGGGGGACGCTTCTGCCAAGCGTCGAGCGAATCCAGGCGACCATCTCCTTGATTCGTTTCATATCGTCGTTGTAGGTCGGTACTACAAGGTTGATAAGCTCGAACCAGCAATCGGTTTCGCGTTTCAGCGTCTCGATGGCTGTGAGAACGTCTTCGAGCTCGACAGCACAGACCTCGCGATAGAAGTTCTCGTCAAAGCCCTTAAGCGTGATGGAGAACGCATCCACATACGGAGCCAGGTCGAGCAACGGCTGGGGATTGACGTGCAGGGCGGTCCCGACGATCACCCTCAAGCCCGCTTTTTTGGCTTGAACCGCGATATCCTTCGCGTACTCGAGGAAGGCGATCGGGTCGGTGTAGGTGAAAGCGATGGTCTTGAGTTTCTTCTTGCGAGCTGAGGCGATGGCTTGTGCGACAGACAGATCGAAGGTCTTCTGGCGGTCGGCACCTCTTTGGGACTGCTCCCAGTTTTGACAGTAAAGGCAGCGCAGGTTGCAGCCGCCGGCGCTGACCGTGAGCATTTTGGTTCCGGGCAGAAAGTGGCTTAGCGGCATCTTCTCTACGGGATCGACCCTGATGATGCAAGGGTTTTCGTAGGCTTTGGTGAAGTGTCGCCCGCCGATGTTGATGCGGTTTCGACAGAAGCCGATCTCACCGGGGCTAAGCGTGCAATGATGCGGGCAGACTCCACACTGGATGACGTTGTCGGACAGCTTCTCGTAGTAGTCGACTTCACGCGTCGGTCCGTCTTTAGGCTTAGCTAACGCCTCTCCGGCAAGAGGTCCGAGTGCGCACGCCAGGCACGCCCCGCCGGTCGAGAGGCCGACGTTGGCCATGAAAGCCCTGCGGTTTATGTTTCGGCTGTTCATATGCGACCCCGAGCGACGACTGTAGAACGTGTCGAGTCCCCCACCTCTAAAGAGGTGGGCCACCCGGCCTTTGAAGAGGTGGGGCACCCGGCGTCACCATGAATCAGATGGTCCGCGGAGCGGACCCTACGGGCTTGCTGCCCCGCTTCTGTCGAGCAATGCACGAGGCGGACAAACCGCCCGTGGCACCCGCCAGCGGCTACCGCGTTCGGCGGACCCGCCGATTCTGTCGCTTGCCCTGTGCAGAGGCGCCTTGTTCGCCAGCACGCTGCTGCAATTGTTCGATGAACTTCGGCTTGAGCATGTGCTGCGCAATGACTCCTGGCAAACCTCGCTCACGCGCCAGCGAGTTGATTTCACTCTTGAGCTCGTCGCGTATGTCCTGACGCTCGATTTTCCGGGCCAACTGCTCCTTGCTAATTTCGAAGTCGACGTCGGACATCCGGTTTGCCTTGCCGATCGTCCGCATTAGCAAGTCAGCCCGCTCGTTCCACTGGTCGCCGGGCAGATCGCCGAAGTGCTCAGCCTCTCTTTCCATTAGCCTCTCGACGCAGTCCGCCCGCTTGCCCTTCGGGATAGTGCGGGCTCTGGTAAGCCACTTGATCGTCCGGGTGCTATCGTTGGCTTGGCCCGCCCGGACGGGGTTCTTGAGGTCCTTCGGAGGAAGCAAACAAGGTTTGTAGTCGGCTAGCACCTGCCGCTGACCGGGGTTGAGGACCTGCTCTACCTGTCGTTCGAGGGAGAAGAGGACCTGTCCATGTCGCCCCGATGCCTTATTGGCTCGCTTCTTGGTTCCCTGAAGTTCGTGCGCGACGTTGTGGTAGAGACCAACGATGTTCGTCATCTGCTCCGCCGTGAGGTTTAGCCCGTTTATCAGGTTCCAGTTGTTGATCTCAGATTGGAGGGCAGTAGCCTCAGCCCTCAAGCTCAGACAGGTGTCGATCGGATATTCGCGGGTTCCGTGATTGTAGACGTAGGCGGCTGCTTCCATCCGGTTTGAAGGTCGGAACCCTGCGGCTGAGCAGAGTATCTCGGCAGCTGCCGGGTGCAGGAGATGCCGACCAAGTCGGCCCATACGCGGATGTATCTTCTTGCTGTGCTCGCCGAGTTCCTCGATGGCCTGGTCGAGACGGTCGCGGCGCTGACTGCGCCACCTCTTCCAGGCGATGCTGGCTTGAACGCGTCCAACCGGGTTCTTGGCTGCGCCTACACCAGCCGAGCGCCAGAAACCCGGGTGGATGCTCTGGGCGGTCTCGAGCTGGGTGCTAGTCAGAAGCGAGGCAGCTTGCTGTTCGAGAACGACAAGCTGCTTATTGATCCGGTCGCGATCCTCGATTTCCTTGTGGTGAACAGAGGCTGCACGGCGTTCGACGTCGGGGCTGAAGCCTTGGTTGAGCCTGTCCTCTTCGGCGAACTCGCCGTAGGCCTCGACGATCTCCGGAAGAAGACGAGCCGTGGATTCATAGGCTTGGATGTGCAGGTCGGCAGCCTCTTCGACCAGGAAAAGGAGCTTGTGCGCCTGCTCTTTGCTACAGGAAAGCCAACTCACGAATTCGCGAGCGTTGGTCGCCTGACGCTGTCGTCTAGCACGAAGCTTCTCTGCCTCAGACTCGCGGGCGCCGGCTGTGGGAGTACAAACCACTGTTAAAGCGAGAATCCCTGCTGCAATACATGTGGCGGGGCTGAAGCCCCGACGGTCTGTTCTTAGCCTCATGATTCCATCTCCCCTAACCTGTCGGTGTTCCACCCACCTATTGTACAACGCAAGAGTGTCAAGGGTATTGCTTAAACCGGACTCAACGTCGTTGCAGCCTAGGGTCCTATTGTGCTGTCTGTGAGAAATGCGCGGATTGAGACGGCCTTGCGGATAAAAAAGGCGTCGTCACGCATAATCGGGGTGCCTTTGTCCCGTTTCCAGGTGGGTACGGACGTTTCACCGGTGATGAGGCGTCTTCATCGCACTTCCACGCGGATTGCATCCGTTGGCGGCTTGCCCTTTACTGTCGGGACCTTCGCGGTGCTTGTGAACCGGTCGGCTGCGTTGCCTCGATTGACGGCTATCTCCAGATTCTCGGTGCTCCCGACAATGGCGATCGGCTTGCCCGGCGGAGCTTCGTCGAAGAACATGTGGATAGCGCCCACACTCTCGCCGTTGACCAACACCTCTGCGTCGTGTTCCTTCACTCCCAGCGCTAGCAGGTCCTGCTTGTTGATGTTGGTCACCAGGTTCCCGAAGCGGTCGACGTAGAGCACTCGGCCCATGATACGCCTTCCGACGGTCTCACTGCGGAATGGGATGTCCAGAATCTCGACGCGGTCGGTGGGCTTCCCGAATTCGTGGGTCTTGACACCGTTGGCGAGATGGGCTGCGACAGGAGCAAAGATATCCCGGCCTTGGAACGTTGAGGACACGCTCGGCAGGAAGTACCTCCGGTTGTCGACGACGCGCATCTCCTCGGTTCTCATCTTGCGATGCAGCAACGTTATCAGACCATTGTCCGGGGCGATGACGTATTGTCCGGTGTATCGGCCCATGATAATCCGTCGCTGGCTTCCGACGCCGGGGTCGACCACCGCCAAGTGGATGGTCCCCTCGGGGTAGTAGGGCCAGACGCTCTGCAAGACAAACGCACCGTGCATGATGTTGTACGGCTCGATGTCGTGCGTAATATCGATGATGTCGCTTTTGGGCGACAGGCTGGCGATGACGCCCTTTATAGCGCCAACGTAGTGATCACGAGTGCCGAAATCGGTGGTAAGCGCGACAATGGGCATGGGCCACTCCGGCGGATCGTGTTCGAGACGGATGGGGCGTTCGGCGACTGCCAACCACCCGTATCCTCCGTCCGACATAAACACCCAGTGACTCAATCTTGGGCAGAATCACTCTGAAAGTCAACGAAAAGCCTCCATGCGCCGCCGCTCAAAGGCGTTTCGCAGCCTGCTTCCCCACGCCTACGGTCGGCTTGAATTTCCTCATTCTTGCTTGAGGGCGTAGCGACTTACCTTGTCATAGGTGGTTGCGAAGAACCCGATGAGCGGGAAACCGCCTCGCGCAAACGGAGACATGCCGAGCCGCTCGAGAAGGGCAAGAGGTTCGTCTGCCGGTTCGACGTGGATTTCGATCTCGTCGAACGCGGACCCCACACACCAGAAAGTATCAAGCATCTCATCCACCGGCTTGGAGGTCGGGTAGATGGTCGGTACGACCTTCAGAGAGGGCGGCGTTTCGTCGATTGGTGTTTGCTCGCGAGTCATCATCACTTCGCTTTAGATCATCGTGCAACGACCGGGTTAGAGGATCCTCACGGATGAGTCGACCCCAAACGTTACAACAGAGTATAACCTGCTCTAGTCCTCGGCCACGGCTTCGCTGGAAAGGGCAAATACATCTCTAAGGGCGTTGGTGGAGAGCTCGGTGAGCCACTCCTGTCCGCCACCGACAATTCGGTCTGCCAGATCCCGTTTCCGTTCGATCATGGCATCGATGCGTTCCTCAAGCGTCCCGATGCATACATATTTGTGGACTTGCAATTGCCTGGATTGTCCTATGCGATGGGCTCGGTCTGTGGCTTGGTCTTCGACAGCGGGGTTCCACCAGCGATCAAAATGGAACACATGGCTGGCAGCTGTGAGGTTCAGGCCCAGACCGCCGGTCTTGAGCGACAGGAGAAATACTGGCACGTCGCCATCGGCTCGTTGGAAACGCTCGACCATCTGGTCGCGCTGTTTCTGCGGTACTCCGCCGTGCATGAACAGCACTTCCCGATTGAGCGTGTTCTCCAGGAAGGGCTTGAGCAAATCGCCCATCTTGCGGAACTGCGTGAAGACCAGCGCCCGGTCGCCCTCAGCCACCACTTCTTCAAGCATCTCTGTCAGTCTGGCGCACTTTCCGCTGCGCCTTCCCATGTCGCTTCCGTCTGAGAGGAACAACGTGGGGTGATTGCATATCTGTTTTAGTTTCAGCAAAGCCGTGAGAATAAGCCCGCGTCGCGCGATCCCCTGAGCGCGATCAATCTGCCCAAGCATGTCGGTAACGAGGGCTTCGTAGAGCGCCGCCTGCTCACGCGTCAGGTTGCAGAAGACCTTCATTTCCATCTTGTCGGGCAGCTCCTTCAAGATGCCGGGGTCATTCTTGAGACGCCGCAACACGAACGGGCGGATCAAGGCTCGGAGTCGCTCGGCGCGCTCCGCATCGTGGTGTCGTTCAATGGGGACCGCCAGGCGCCGTCGGAAACCGGTCGCTGTTCCCAGGTAACCCGGGATCAGAAAGTCCATGATCGACCACAGCTCGCTAAGGTGGTTCTCGACCGGCGTACCAGTAAGCCCAATTCGGTGCACGGTGTTGAGCGACCGGATGGCAACCGACTGCTTCGCTGCCGGGTTCTTGATGTTCTGCGCTTCATCCAACGCGACGCGACACCACTCAACCTCCGACAACTGCTCAAGATCCCGGGGAATAAGGCTATAGGTGCTGATCACGACATCATGGCGCTTGACCTCGTCTACGAACTCCTTTCCGGTGAGGCGCCCGAGTCCATGGTGGACCATCACATTCAATGAAGGTCCGAAGCGCTCGATCTCGCGCTGCCAGTTGCCAACCAGCGACATGGGCACGACCAGTAGCGTCGGTCCTACAGACGCGCCCTGCTCGCGTTCCCAAAGCCACAAGGCGATGAGCTGGATAGTCTTGCCCAGTCCCATGTCGTCCGCCAGGCACGCCCCCAAACCGTGGCGCGTCAGGAATCTGAACCATTCAAGCCCCTTGAGTTGATAGGGTCTGAGCGTGCCGTGAAAACCGACCGGCGGCTTGATGTTCTCGACGTCTTCGTTGATGCAGGAAGCGCTCATCAGATCAGCCAATTGGCCTTGGGCTTTCAGGCCCAGAAACGGCAGACCGGTCTCAAGCTCGTCGGCGATGTAGTTGTGCCTGAGGGCGTTAAAGACGGTCATCCTGCCTGTTCTGCTCTTCTCGATAAACCGCATGGCTGTCTGCAGTTCGCCTGGCTGTACTTCCACCCACCTTCCTCGAAGCCGCACCAGAGGGACCTTGGAGGCTGCCAATGCCGCGATTTCCGTCGCATCAACGTCCTGGTCGCCCAGAACCACTCGCCAGTCATAGTCCACAAGCATGTCGAGACTCATGGATGGCCCGACGCCGCTGCTTCCCGCCGCCGGGCGAATGTCCAGCTCCATCCCAAGCCTGGGGCGGTCCGCCCGCCACCATCGTGGAAGCCAGATCGTAAACCCCTCCTGCTCGAGGACCGGCACCGCGTCCCGCAGAAAGCTGTAAGCCTGGGAAAGTGTCAGCGTGCATCCACCTGGCGAGTCATCGGTCGCCAGACGCGCCAGCGGCTGAAAGTGACGTGCCGCCTGTTCGAGGTCAGATCGGATCTGTTCGCGAGCACCCAGGAAGGGGCGTTCGAGTATCAGCGGGTTGGGTGATTGATCGCTGAACAGATTCTCCGCGTCGACAATCATCTCCGGATCGTCGACAGCTTGGACATGCAACGTCAGTGACCATGAGTCCCACGCCTCCCCTTCGGTCGAATCGCGGCCCGACGGCGGCGGATGAAGCGTAAAGCACGTCCGGCAGGTGCGCTGGCCGGGACCCGGCACCAGCTTGGACAACCATCCTTGGATACTATGCCATATTGTGGCACAATCTTCGGTGCTTCCGCCAAGGGTAGGGTCGGGCCTGACAAGGGACTGAAGCCACCGAGTCTCCAGGGAGGAACCCTCGTCTGATCGCTCATGCAGCATGTGTGCCAGCTCGTCGCCCTCCAGCGAGCGACGCACGAGCGCGTCAACCGTGGTCCACAGGAAGTTCTCAACCAGGTCGGAAGCCTGAACGACTGCGGCCACTGACGCCCACGAACGACACACCGGAGGCATCGAACCGATCATCGCCGCTAATCGCGAAGATGTCGCCCTATCGTTGACGACCGCCCGCCAGAACCCCCGAAACCTACCGTTCTGGCCACGATGCACGTCGGGAACGAAACGCTGTTTCGCCAAAATCTCCAGCACCAACAGCGCAGCCTTTGACCAGAAACGTAGCGAGTCGGTTCCGCGAACGTCGTGCTTGAACAAAGCCGGCGGGCTCGATAGCAGGTCTATCGTGTCCGCGGGAGCGAAGGCGAGTGTCTCGACTTCGCAGGGCGCCAGCGAGACCGAACACGCCGGCATGTTCTCGACGGACGAAACAAACCGCCCCTCGACCAGTGGCAACCGGAGTGTCAGGCGCTCGCTTCGGGCGTCTGAGACCAACAGGTTATCCCAAAGGTCGCCGACCACTTGTCGGAGCTGTTGGTCGGAAACCGGCTCCCATGAAGACGGCATGGTGCTTTCTTGCGGTGCACTCTCCGGGTGCGAGGCGCTTCCATCCCGTGGATCAGCCACAAAGCGCCCATCGCTCATTCGCTGCGCGGGACACGCTTTCGGCAGATGCTGCCCCCACAGGTGAATGGCTCCGTCTGTCCAGATGGCGTTTAGGAGAATCATCGACAAAAAAAGAGACGCCACGGCGGACCGGAACTAGAGCAAGCTCTAGCTTTGTGTAGCGGATGAACCGCACTTTTGGGCTCAGCAGCGCAGGAAGCCCACCGCTATACAATGACCGAGAAATCCCTGGACGCTCAAAACCCTTTCTGAAATCCGAACCCGAGTCGGGCAAACCCGCGATGGTACATCAGCTTTCCCAGCCGTCCAGCCCGCTAACAGCAATTGTATCACCGGATCTGACCCCTGGTGTGCTCGTCGGGCGGGAAGGGCACGCGGCATCGATCATTGCGTTCGGCAAGTGCGGATCGTGGGAAGGACTGTACGGCGGGGATGGGTCGCCCGGTTTGCGGAAGAGCAATTCCCGGACCGGCGGTGCGAAAGGCAGGTGGCTGCCGAAGGTCTGGTGACGTGGCTACCCTTTGTGCGACGACCAGGGCAATGGGAGGGAAGCTCGACTGCTGATCGTCTCGTCGAACCCTGTACCCGTACCCCTGGCGGGGACAGACTCCGGCAAACCATCGTCTGCAACGTCGATTTTCAAAGCCGGTGTTTCCCGATTCCAGGGCGTAGCCGTATACTGCACACTTGAACATCCCGCTGCGCAATGAACACCGGGAACGTCGATCTTCTTGGGGCCAACGCATGAGTAAACCGATTTGCTACTACAGCACGAACCGCAACGCCTCCACGGTGATCCTTCGCGACGCCCTGTTGCAGGGACAGGCCGCCGATCGGGGCCTGTTCATGCCTGAACGGTTCCCCACGCTTACGACCGACACATTGAGGTCGCTGAAGGGCGCCGACTACCCGCGAACAGCCCGGGAGGTGCTCAGCCTCTACACGACTGACATGATGAGCGATGACCAGCTCGACAGTCTGGTCCAGGACGCCTACGACTTCGACGTACCCATCGAGCACGTTACCGGGCGGCTGCATGTTATGCGCCTCGACCGCGGACCGACAGCCTCCTTCAAGGACTTCGCTGCCAGGATGATGGGGCGTTGGTTGGGGCTCATCAAGAAACAGGACGGTGGCGAGCTGGTCATTCTCACAGCCACTTCCGGCGACACCGGCAGCGCAGTCGCACATGCTTTTCATGGTGTCGAACGGATTCGCGTGTTGGTGGTCTTCCCCATTGCGGAAGTCTCCGACCGGCAGCGCAAGCAAATGACGACCATCGGCGGAAACGTGACAACCTATGGCATCGAAGGGAAGTTCGACGATTGCCAGGCGCTTGTGAAACAGGCGTTCGCCGACCCACAGCTCAAGCACATTCCGCTTACGTCAGCCAACTCGATCAATATAGGACGTCTCCTGCCGCAATCGGTGTACTACGTCTACGCCTATCTGTGTCTCGCCGACGTCGACGCTCTGAAACCGATTACGTTTTGCGTCCCCTCGGGCAATTTCGGAGACATGATGGGGGCCGTGATCGCCGCGAAAATGGGCATCCCCATCAAGCGTCTTATCATCGCCACAAACGACAACGACGAAGTACCGAACTTCCTTCGGACCGGAAGGTACGAGAAAATCGTTCCATCCAGAGTTTGCATCTCCAACGCCATGAATGTCGGACACCCCTCCAACTTAGCCCGGCTCGTGGACATCTACGGCGGGCGAATGGATGAGACGGGGTCTATCCTGCAACTACCTGACATGGAGGCCATGCGCCGCGACCTTTACGCTGTGAGCATCGACGACAACAAGACGCGCGACACCATCAAGGATGCTTATCGACATTACAATCTGCTCCTCGAGCCACACGGAGCCGTGGGATGGGCAGGCCTGGAACACTACATCAGCAAGGAGGCGAACGCCTCCGACCTTCTGGCAGTTTCCGTCGAGACCGCTCACCCAGCCAAGTTCCCCGAGGAGATTCGATCGCTTCTGGGCTTCGATCCCGAAACACCGCCAACCCTGGCAGGCCTCGATCAGAAAGCGGAACACTACGAGATGATAGAAACCGACTACCCGTCCTTCCGCGCTCTTTTGGAAAGACAGTTTGCGTAGGACCAAAGGCGCGGTTCTTCCTTACCCGCCTGTGAACAGGTGGGTGAGCTCAACCACATCGAGCAGGTCAATGTCATCGTAGCCGGACGCGATACTCGCTTGTTATACCGCATCCACCTGTCGCGATCCGCTCAGTGGGCGCTGAGTATCGACTACTGGGCGGCAAACACCTGCTGGAACATAGCGAAATCCTCCAGATCGACGTCGCCATCGCAGTTGGAATCGAAGACCTGGCAGCTGCCCGACGCGCTCCCGCCCGGCCCGATCAGGCACACGTCAAAGGACGTATAGTCGTCAAGGTCGACGTCGCCGTCAGGTTCGTCGTCGTGCGGGATGCCGTTGGACGCTTCCGGAGTCGCAACCTCGAACGTCCGCCAGCACTCCGCGCCATCCGGAAAGCGCCCCTCTGATACGTCGACGCTCTGAGCGCCGAACGTAAGAGTGTCAATAGCCGCGTTGCCGTTGGCGTCAGTGTCGTACAGGCCGATTTCCTCGCCGCTCTTGCCGAGCTTGAAGTTTGTGTGCAAGCTACCCTGTTCAATATCATCGTCGGCCCAGAAGACCAGATAGCCTTCCGGATCAATGGAAACACCCGCGGGAATCTGATACTGCGTCGGATCACTCAGATCGTCTGTAAGATACATGCCGGAAAGATCGATCGTCGTCGTCGAGACGTTGTACAGTTCGATCCAGTCCTCATAAGCGCCGGGTTCGTCGGGGTCCTCGATAAACGCTTCGTTGTCAGCCATGAACTCGTTGATATAGAGAGACGGCGGCGCAGGCACAGTGAAGGTGGCTTCGTTGAGCGCGCTCCACTGGTTCGCGTCCAACGTCCGAGCCTTGACCGACGTCGTCTCGATCAAGGTGATCGGTGCTGTATACAGAGTCGCTGTCGCAGAGACACCGCCGGGATCACTTTCTCCGGCGAGCAGTTCCAGATCGAAGCTGATATCGCTGCTGATGTCGGACCACTGGTGAACCTCGACGGCGAGTACGTTGTCCCCTTCGACCAGCAGACCAGCGGGGTCCACCTCATACTCAAACCAGGTGGCTTCGGTTTCGGCGGAGTCGAAGGCTAACGTGTCGTAGACGATATCGACGCCGATTTCCATATTGCTGCGGACGATCTCTTCTCCGTTGAGATAGACGACGGCTCCGTCATCGCGCAGCAGGCGCACGGTCAGGGCCGTGAGCTGAGACGCGTCTGCGACGCTGAATGTATGTCTGAAGTATGCTGTGATGAAATTGCCCGAGTTGCACACGGGGCTGCTGGGGCCGCAATTGACTACAGTCTCTTCGTCCCCATCGCCGTAGCCGAGTTGCGCTGCCCCGGCAACCCAGGAGATCATTGCCTCTCGCCAGTCCGTTCCCTGGTCGCTCCCGTCGTCAAGATATTGCCACGTGGCGCCCGCCGAAATGAGCACATCGAGATCGGAATTGCCCGACATTCGTGGGTCTGTGCCGTCAACTGTGTAGTAGATGTCACCCGTTGTGGCTGTCATCGAGAGCGAGTCGTCCGGGTTAACCTCTCCGCCATGTTGATATAAGCCGTTGATATCGAACACCGGTGCGTCCACGAAAGGATAGAGCCCGCCGTCGCGCAGTTGCCCCAATATGATGCCTGTGCGTTGAGGGAAGTAGTCGTTCAAGAGCCAGTCTCGCTCGGTACTCCATTCCGCATCGCGCGTGTACGCGGGAACGCGGACCATGTCGCCCCAGCGGGCTGACTCACCGACGATCGCACGGTCGATGAGGTCCGTCAGCCCCTCATAGCGCGCCCCGGAGTTTTCCGGCGTGAGCGCGCCGTCGTTGAAAAGGAACCTATGCGCCCGATCAGCGAAGAGCATGCGGAAGTCCGCATTAGCACGCAACGCCTGAAACAACCGGCTTGGGCAGTCCTCGCTGTCCATGTCGATCAAGTTTGCATACAGATCCAGGTGTGTGATCTCGGCGTCCCAGACGTATATCTTGTAGCCCTCGCTCTCGACACGACGACGGCCCGCGTACCAGTTGTGATAGTCCCAGTCTTCGGTACCGGCGTAGAAATTGAGAAGCATATAGTCAGCCAGGTTCATAACGTCGAGCAGGTTCTCGTACTCAGGGTTCGGAGTCCCGTCAGGGTTGTTGCCCTGGATGTGTTGATATGCTTCGGTGGTATCGAGCCCGGCGTCTGCCATCGCCTGGGCAGCCTCCCACGCAACTCGGTCGCCCTCGATCGGGTCTCCGTCGTGTAACCCGTCCCATTCGTCCTTATCGCCACCAAGATAGGAGGCTGAAAACGAAGCGTCGGGTCGCTCAACCGGGTTGTAAAGCCCCCAGTAAAGACCGTTGATATACAGATGCACGAACGTGCCGTGCGAGCCGACCGAGCCCATCGCAATCTGCGAAGCTCGCGCCCACTCGTCGCGAACCAGTTGCACTCGCTCCAGCTTCCAAGCATCCCAGAGCATGTGCCAACCGTCATTGAAGTTCGCCCGCAGAATGACCGAGTCGAACTCGTTCGCCGCATCCGTGCCGAACAACGGAAACTCCAGCTTGGTCGGGCCATACTCACTCTTGAAAAACAGCCGGAAGGTATGCTTCTTGGCCCACGGCGCACGACCCATGCCACCGTAGATGCGCGCACCGCAGTTGACCTGGAACCCCTCTGAACCATCGGGATAGATCAGCTCGACCGAGGCTGGCCTTTCCCACAGCACGCCTTCCTCCCACGGGTTGGCGTAGATACCACCGATCTGTGGGTCGGAACTCTGATTGAACAGGTCCTCCCTGTCCATGACCAGCGACAACGTCGGAATCGCTAGCAGCGCATCCATGACATCGAAAGGCCCACTGTCGTCGTACAGCGGCACGGCACTGACGACGTCCGGGTCCATCTCGTAGTCAGCCGCTGTCCACTCTGGAGGCTCGGCAAACTCGTCCCATCCCCACGTCGCCGGCAGGCCCGGCGGATCCGCCGGTTGAAACAGCACGTCGCCGGCGAAGATGTAAGTCTGAGTGCGGATAGCCGACGGCAGCCAACCATCGACAAACGCCGCCGCTCGCAGACATGTCGTGGTCGTTGCGCTCACCGGAATACTATACGGCAACCCGCTGGCAATCTCAGGAGCGCTGCCGTCCAGCGTGTAACGGATCGACGCACCAGGCGTCGCCGTCGAAAGCGTGACAGAAATCGGGCTGTCGACAAAACCGTGCGGAAGACTGAATTGCACGTCGGCTACGAATCCGGCGTAGCCGGCGTCGTTCGGAGCAGCCGGCGTTGCCGGCGAGAAGAAGCGCTCCTGACCACCATAGAGACCGTACGACACGTCGCTGCACTGCGCGGGATACTCCGGGTCGTACGCGTGGACAACGCTGGCTCCGTCAGGACCGACTAGGGCCAGATATTCCCCGCTCCCGGAGAGCTTGAAACTCGTGTGCAGCTCAGCCCCAAACGCGGCGCGGTCCTTACCGGATGCAAAGACTACCAGATACTCGTCCGCCGGAAGACTCACGCTCGGAAACTGCCACTTGTCCAACTCCGCAGCGTCGTCGGTCAGATACCAGCCAGCCAAGTCTACGGCGACGGCACTGCCGTTGTGGATCTCGATCCAGTCAGACCAGTCGCCATCCTCGTCAGCCAGTGTGGCATCGTTGACAGCCATAAATTCGTTAATGGCTGGGTCTTGTGCGACAGCGGCAGACGTCACCGCCAGCACCAATGCGACCAGAGCAAGCTCTAATCCTGTGCGGTGATCAAACATTGCTGTTCCATCCGGCGGTGCAGGAAACCCACTGCTATACAAAAACCGAAAGCGCTTTAGAAACGAAACGGCATACCGGAGGATATTCTTGGCGGGCATCAGTTCCCTCCCTGCATCGGGACGCGGGCGGATCGATTCCGAATCCGGCTAGTTGGCACATCTGCGCGCACAACCCCGCCTGAGCTCCTCGGAATCCACGAAAACCTGTACCAGTCTAAACGGACCCCGCCCACTGATTATTGCGGGATTCTCCCTTTGCAGGGCCGTTGGTAGCCATTCTACCGGACCGAGCCCCTCGATCCAAACGCACATCGCCGACCAAACCGTGAATCGGACATATCCCCAAACAGCCTGCTAATCCCAGACCCGTGAGGGACCACTCAGACCCTCCGCAACCGAGAAAGTAGCCCACGCAACAAAACCCCTGTAAACTCAACATGCCCAGCGGCAAACCCGTACGGTGCGTCCCGGACACACCTTCTCTCGCTGAATCAACGGCAGCAGACGGGAAAGTGAACCAACAACCGGACCCAACACGATCCCGGTAAGACTACCGGCGGCCTTACCGGGCCGGCTTATCCGAAACATTAGCGATAACAACATGTCCATAGATGTATCATGTCAGCCATTGACCACAGACCGGTGGGACGACTTCGTGTCGTTGTTTGGCAAACGGGGAGCATGCGGCGGATGCTGGTGCATGTTGTGGCGTCTGAGCAGGAAGCAGTTTGAGTCGCAAAAAGGAGACGGTAACAAGCTTGCCATGAAAGCCATCGTCGACTCAAGAGAAGTTCCCGGCATCTTGGCCTACGATAGCACGAAGGCGATCGGTTGGTGTGCAATTGCCCCACGAAGCAGCTACCCCGCCTTGTCACGGTCTCGCATACTCCAGCCCGTTGATGATCGTCCGTGTTGGTCAGTCGCCTGCCTGTTTGTCGACCGAGCCTGCAGGAAAATGGGCGTCTCGACACAACTCCTGTGCGCCGCAGTAACATACGCCAAATCACAAGGCGCAAAATTAGTGGAGGGATATCCTGTCGAGCCCAAGTCGAGCGAAGACATACCTCCGATGTTTGCGTGGACCGGCATCCCACGAGCATTCGATCGCGCAGGGTTTCATGAGGTGGCTCGTCGTTCACCTACACGTCCGATCATGCGGCTCGAGTTGGGGTGATCTCCAACAACTCAAAGCGACAGACCTGGAATACGGTTCCGCTGTTCCCAACGTGCCGAACCGGACGGCTGGCTTCTACTCATATCCCAAACGTGAATCGAGGAACCCACGGACGACACCAACGATCGAACGCCAGGATTGAATGGAGCTTGCTCTGGGGCATCGGCTCGGAGCCTGCGCAGGCCATGCACACGAGCCTGACCTTGCAGCTGAAACGTCCTGGTATGACGCCGGACCGAGACCAAGCCGCTGGCGAAATGAACCTGGCCGCCCTGCGCGAGAACCGACAATGCGACAGCTACTGGCAAACTCGAAAACCAGCCTGACACCAGAACTCCTGGCCGGATCCATGTCAGAAGGCGATAGGAATGAACATTGACATGTGAGAGCCCTTTGGTTCCAATGACTTACGCAAGGACGGGGCGTGGCGCAGCCTGGTAGCGCGCCTGCTTTGGGAGCAGGAAGTCGCAGGTTCAAATCCTGTCGCCCCGATTGACTGCAAGTCCTTTCTTCAGCGCGCCTTATGGCGTGGCATGTAACTGGATTTGAACTGCTTACTCTACGAGACTTCTCTGGCTAACGGTGGCACTCGGGCACGGAACACGCATCGCTCGGGGCGTGCGCGACTGGGAGCAGTCTGACGAGTACCGGGTGGCCTGTGTTCACTTCGGCAGTTCGGTACCCGGAATACCGAGCGCGTCGGCCACTCCCTTGCCATAGGCCGGATCGGCTTTCATGCAATTATTAATGTGGCGGATCTTGATTTCCTTGGGGGCGTCGCCCATGGCACGGGCTGTATTCTCGAACAGCGCCTGCTGCTGATCCGGGCTCATCATCTGGAACAGAGCGCGAGGCTGCGAGTAGTAGTCGTCATCGTCCTCGCGGTGATTCCAGTGATCAGCGGCGCCCTCCAGCTTCAATGGCGGCCCGGCGAAATCCGGCTGCTCCTGCCACTCACCGTAACTGTTAGGCTCATAGCCGAGCGTACTGCCATGGTTGCCGTCGACGCGCATCGCGCCGTCGCGATGATAGCTGTGGAACGGGCAGCGGGGCTTGTTGACCGGAATCAGGTGGTGGTTTACGCCAAGCCGGTAGCGCTGGGCGTCCGCATATGAGAACAGACGCCCCTGTAGCATCTTGTCCGGCGAGAAACCGATGCCAGGAACGATGCTGGCCGGGTTGAAGGCCGACTGCTCCACTTCGGCGAAGTAGTTCTCGGGGTTCCTATTCAGCTCGAGCACACCCACGTCGATCAGCGGGTAGTCCTTGTGCGGCCAGACCTTGGTCAGATCGAACGGGTTGAACGGGCACTTCGCCGCGTCCTTCTCCGGCATCACCTGGATTTTCATCGACCATTTGGGGAAGTCACCCTTTTCGATGCTCTCGTACAGGTCACGCTGGTGGCTTTCACGGCACTTCCCGATGATGGCCTCAGCCTCCTCGTCGGTCAGGTTCTTAATGCCCTGCTGCGTCTTGAGATGGAACTTCACCCAGACTCGTTCGTTGTTCGCGTTGATCAGGCTGAAGGTGTGGCTGCCGTAGCCGTTCATATGGCGGTACGAGTACGGGATACCGCGGTCGCTCATCGTAATCATGACCTGATGGAGCGCCTCCGGCAGGGAGGTCCAGAAGTCCCAGTTATTGCGGGCACTACGCAGGTTGGTGCGTGGGTCGCGCTTCACCGCATGATTGAGATCCGGGAACTTCAGGGGATCGCGCAAGAAGAACACCGGTGTGTTGTTTCCTACCAGATCCCAGTTGCCCTCTTCCGTGTAGAACTTGATCGCGAAACCTCGGATGTCGCGTTCCGCGTCGGCCGCGCCGCGCTCACCAGCTACCGTCGAGAAGCGAACGAACAGCTCGGTTTCCTTACCAATCTCGGAGAAGATCTTCGCTTTGGTGTACTTAGTGATGTCGTGGGTCACCGTGAAGGTGCCGTAGGCACCGGAGCCCTTCGCGTGCATACGGCGCTCCGGGATCACTTCCCGGTCGAAGTGGGCCAGTTTCTCCAGAAACCAAACATCCTGCAGCAACTGCGGGCCTCGCGGTCCGGCGGTCATAATGTTCTGGTTGTCGGGAACGGGTGCTCCGGCGTTGTTGGTCAGTTTCTTGGAATCACTCATGGTTCTACTCCTGGATTCGTTCAAGTTCTCTTCGTTGACTTGGGTCCGTCCTGTTTCGCCTGCTGAGCGCGTCTCGGGCCAGCCTCTTTCTTCATCTTTCGCCGGCAATCGGGGCAGGTCCCGCGAAAGTGAATGTGGAACTCATCGATCTCGTAGCCTGCTGTGTCTATAGCCGGCAATTTCAGGGCATTGAGTTTCTCATCCTCGATGTCGAGGATCTGATTGCAGTTCAGGCACACAAGGTGATGGTGCTGATGGACCTTGCGGTCGAAACGAGCCGCAGCACCAGGGTGGCAAATCCGACTGATGACCCCCAACCCGACCAGCCTGTCAAGCACGCGATAAACCGTTGTCCGCGACACACCGGCGAGTTTACCTTTGACGGTGTCGAACACTTGTTCGGCCGTCGGATGGTCTTCCCGTGCGAGCACCGCCTCCAGAATCGTCCGACGCTGCACGGTCAAGGGCAGACCCTCTCGGCGGCACAGGGCCTCGAACTCCTGCAGGCGTTTTCGCCTCGATGACGAATGCATCTTCATGGCATTCGGTAATTATTCGCATTCGCTAGAGGTTGTCAACCACGCCGTGGACGCGGGTTTCGTGTTTCGAGGTGCGTTCCGCTGCACGCGCCCCCGCACGAGCATTTCAGGGGAGATTCGCCTGCCTCGCGAAGCCAAGTTAAGCAGAACAAAAATCGCCGTAAGTCACTCTCATGCCGCAAGTAACGCGTCAATAAGAAGACACGGTAGTCGGTCGGCGCCGGCCGCAAAAAGTTCTAACCGTGTCCAGTCACTTCGATTGACCACAACTCCCTTCCCCAGCGCGCTTTATGGCGCGGCATGTAGCTGGATTTGAACCGTTCGCCCGGCTTGACCTCCCCGATCAATGGTCCTGACGCCCTCGGCTACTCTTCGGCTACCGTGAAGAGACTGCGCAGCACGGATTCTGCCTCTCCGTTATTGGCCGAGGATTCGGCTCGCCCGCGCTGCCGGAACGGCTGCGAGGCTGAACGTGTTCGATAATCATGGCCGCCTGCAAGAGCATGTGACCCCGGTCGCCGGCTATTTTGACTGATCGGTCCATCTTGTTTTGACTACTCGGTCTAAACCGGCTATACTGAAGGAGACATGGACTTGAAGTGAGAATCCAATGCCTTGGGAAAAGACATTTGACGAGTCGGACGTGATCGACCGGGCGATGCAGATCTTCTGGGAGAAGGGCTACGCCGCCACGTCGATTACCGATATCACGGACGCGACCGGCATTAAACGCGGCAGCCTTTATAACGCGTTTGAAGGCAAGCATGACCTGTTTCTGAAGTCGATCCTGAAGTACGAGGGCCAGCGCTGGCGGAAACTGCTGGGCCAATTGCAGAACATCGACGATCCGCGTGAAGCGATTTCGATGCTATTCGACCGCACCGTACAGGATTCGCTGAGCGACCCCGAGAAGAAAGGGTGCTTGCTGGTCAATACCTCGCTGCACTATTCGCAACACGAGGACGACGTGAAGGAAATCGTCTCAGAGGCCTTCAAGGAACGGACTGCCTTCATTGAGAAGTCCATCAAACGCGGGCAAGAGCGAGGCGTGATCCCGGCCACGGTGGAACCTCGACCGACCACCAGAGCCCTGATTGCGATGCTGGTCGGCATCCGCGTGCTGGGACGCGGGGCGTTCGGGAAGGCGGCCCTTCAGCAGATCGCCGATCAGGCAAAGCGGCTGATTTCTTAGGAAGTGCAGGCCAAATGGCGAATTCGACGAAAATTTCGAGAATAGTCTTGACCGACTGGTCAAAATGGAATATACTTCGTTCATGATGAGAGACGGGCTTCGCCGCAGGGGCGAGGCCTGAGACAAGGGGAGCAGCCGAGCTCCTCATTTTTTGGCACATATTTTGACTGACTGGTCAAAACCAAGAGGCAAGGAGAACAAGATGTCCCTTCAAGAACAACTGTCGACGCTGAAGGCAGAGAGCATCGCCACCCATCCCAAGGAGAAGGTGGATGTTCTGCTGGATGAAACCGAGAAGCTGAGCAAGTCCGGTATCGTCGAGGCGGCCCCGAAGACCGGCGATACGCTGAAAGACTTCACGTTGCCGAATCATCTCGGTGAGAAGACAAGCCTCGCTTCGCTGCGAGAACGCGGCCCGGTGGTCGTGACCTTCTACCGCGGCGGCTGGTGCCCCTACTGCAACCTGGAGTTGCGGGCCTACCAGGCGGCCTTGCCGGAGATCAAGGCGGCGGGAGCAACCCTGGTCGCTATCACGCCGGAACTTCCTGACGCGTCCCTGTCGACTACGGAGAAGAACGAGCTGGAATTCGAAGTGCTCACGGACGCCAACTCAGATTATGCACGGCAACTTAAACTCGTCTTCACGTTGCCGGAGCGGCTGCGGCCCATCTACGAGAGCTTCGGGATCAATGTCGAAAAGCACAACGGGCAGGGGCAGTTCGACCTGCCGCTCGCCGCGACATTCGTTATCGACACCGACGGCGCCATCGCCTGTGCTGCAGTTGACGCCGATTACACCGTGCGCGCCGAGCCGGCTGATGTCGTGAGAGTGCTGGAGTCACTCAGAAGGTAGAAACAGCGTCGCTGACAGAAATAGGACAGCAAAAGGTGCGTGCCAAACCGAAATGAAAGGACCGCGTCATGTCACGAACGATTGCATTTGATGTTTACGGAACCCTGGTGGACCCGGCCGAGATGGGGGCGCACCTTGAGACGATGCTCGGTGACAAGGCTCGCGCATTCGGTCAGTTGTGGCACGACAAGAAGGTGGAGTATGCCTTCCGCAGGGGACTGATGCAGCAATACGAGGATTTCGGCGTTTGCACGCGTCAGGCACTTCGGTTCTGCCTGCAGCACTTCGGGCTCGAACTGACCGAAGACGCACAGCAGGACCTGATGGGTGAATTCAGCAACCTGGCGGCGTTCCCCGACGTCATCCCGGGCCTGACTGAGCTGAAGGCGCGTGGGCATCAACTGGTGGCGTTTTCCAACGGTCCAGAGGAAGCCGTCCGCACGCTGATGAGCAAAGCAGGGGTTCTTCCACAACTTGACGATGTCATCAGCGTCGACGACATCCAGACCTTCAAACCGAGCCCCCTCGTCTACCAGTACCTGATGAAACGAACTGGCTCGACAACGGATAGCTGCTGGATGGTCTCCAGTAACCCGTGGGACGTGATCGGAGCGAAGTCGGCGGGCCTCAAAACGGCATGGATTCATAGAGAGCCGGGCAAGATATTCGATCCGTGGGGGATCGAGCCGGACGTGGTCGTCCGTGATCTAGTTGGGCTATCATCGTCGCGGTTTTCCTGCTGACGCGCTTCGTCGTCGTACGGCGGCGGCGATGAAGCGGAGGGTCTTGGATGGCGTGCTTGGATTCTCGAGGGGCATCTATCCGTCGCGGGGGGCTCCGGCACCCGAATCGGGGGATGCCAGGCAAGTCGTAAGGCTTTGTCACGCCGCAAGTAACGCATCGACCACACGTCGGGGCAGCTCTGCTGCCCCGGTCGCAAAAAGTTCTAACCGTTTCCAGTCACTTCGAGTGATCGCAAGTCCTTTCTTCCGCGCGCCTTATGGCGCGGCATGTAGCTGGATTTGAACCGTTCGCCCGGAATGATCCTGACGCCCTCGGCTATTTTTCAGCTACCGTGAAGAAGCTGCGCAGCACGGATTCTGCCTCTCGGGAATTGGCCGAGGATTCGGACACACTCCGATGATCACGAAGAGCAACTACAGCGACCAGCTCAGAGACGTCTTCTGCTCGGAGAGCGTCCAGAGTTTGGCTGCCATTCCCCGGTTCACGGCCACCTCATCTAACGGACACTCGCCGATGGGTCCGACCATCTCAGCTCGCTTCGTGGGTCCGTATAGCGTTTCCGGCTCCAACCCCTCTTCCGTTGCGCACATGACTTCGGGCCAGGAGCCCTTCTCGGCAGATTGGGCGACAATACGAGAGAGTATGGACCAGACAGTCTTGTTGAAGCGGCTGGCCGTGTCCTTCAACAAATTCGTTCGGGACGCGCCGGGATGGCAGACCTGGACCTGAACGCTTTTGCCCGCAGCCTGGATCCGGCGCTGCAATTCGTAGGCGAACATCATCTGCGCCAGCTTGCTCTGGGCGTAGGCGTTCCAGGCGGTGTACTTCTTGTCGAAGTTGAGGTCTTCGAACTGAATTCTCTTCATCCCCATTTTATACGCGTTGCTACCAACGACCACGATTCGTCCCCCCGACTCTTCGACCCGCTCGAAGAGCAATCCACACAGGAGGAAATGACCGAAGTGGTTCACACCAAGCTGGCTTTCAAAGCCGTCCACGGTGATCTCCTGTTTGGCCACCTGCGCGATGGCGGCGTTACAGATGAGCGCGTCGATTTGGGGAACCTTCTCCATTACCTCCGCCGCGGCTTCCCGCACGGAATCCAGCACCGCCAGGTCCATGCGCACGAAAGTTACGTCGGCGTCACTGCCAAATTCCTGTTTCAGAGTCGCGATAGCAGCGGTTGACTTATCGGCGTTGCGGTTCATCACAACCACTTTTGCGCCCTTGGACAAGAACACCCGCGCTGCCTCAAATCCCGCACCGGCGTTGGCACCGGTGATGACATATGTTTTGCCTGCGAGGGAGCCGAGTTGCTCCGGTGTCCAACCCTTCGGTCCGGATTTTTTGTTTTCCATTTTCTTGCTCCTGCCAGCGGCGGCTGGTTGTTTGTGCGACAGGTGTCCCCCCCTGCCAGAAACAGCTCTAATCGGCATTTCCCAAATAGCTCCTGGGCGAGCATCCGCGACGCTCGTCTGACCATGATCGTACTGATTCGTGTCCACGACCGGCAAGCACGAAGGCCCGACTCCCGTTCCCCAGCGGCCATTCGGACCACATGTCGCCCCTCTTGACTGGTTGCCGGACAAATCGCAAGGGCTTGTCACGCCACAAGTAACGCATCGACCACCCGCCGGGGCAGTTCTGTTGCCCCGGCCGCAAAAAGTCCTAACCGTGCCCAGTCACTTCGGTTGACGGACCTGTTTGAGAAACGCTATAGCGTTGAGAGCGTCAAGAAGTACAAGCCGCACCCGGACGCGTACCGCATGGTCCTCGACGATGCGGCGCAAAACCGGAAGAAGTCATGATGGTGGCCGCACACGCCTGGGATTTGGTGGGAGCCAAAAACGTTGGGTTTCAAACTGCCTTTATCGCACGCCCTGGTGCATCACTTTACCCGAACGTCGCAAAGCCCGATTATGTAGTAAACAACCTGCGGGAGCTCGTGAGACTCTTGCAGGAAGGAGATTCAGTCAAAAAGAATAGGTAGGTTGCGCCACAATGAACATCATCGATAACCGCGAGCAATGGCATAACGAATTCAACGCCGGCTGGCTCGCCCACTTTCAGGAAACCGGTGAAGCTGATTGGAAGCTGTATCCGCGGATTCACAACAGCCCAATCAGCACTCGGCCCGGACTTGAGCTGAGCCGGAGTCGCCTCGGTTTGATTTCCACGGCCGGCGGATACCTGCATGCGCATCAACCTCCCTTCGATGCCGCCAACCCGCTCGGAGACTATTCGATACGTACCTTCTCCATTGACATACAGTTCTCGGAACTCGCCTACGCGCACGACCACTTCGATCATGCAGCCGTCGACTCAGACCCGCAGGTTCTGCTCCCGCTTGAGCACCTCAAAGACATCGAGCGGGAGGGCGTCATCGGGACGCTGGCGCCTGACGTGATCAGCTTCATGGGCTATCAACCAGATGCTACTCGCGTCGTCGACGAGATGATCCCGATTATCGTGGAACATACGAAGCAGCAGGGCTGGGACGCTGCCCTGCTGGTCCCTTCATGACCGCTTTGTTCGCAGTCCGTGGGACTGCTTGCACGCGCGCTCGAGCTGTCTGGTGTGGCGACGACCCTCACCACGTGGAATCCGGGCCGCACGCGCCCGACCGCTCCCCCACGGGCCACGTTCACTCGCTTGGAGCGCGGGCAGACCCTGGGGGCGCCCCACGATCGTGCTCAGCAACGCCGGGTTCTTGATGCGACGCTAGCTCTGCTGGCGAACGCTGCACCAACGCCGATTGTGCGGCTCGATGAAAAGGTGATTGCGTGACGTTACGTGCCCCTGGCCTTGGTTTATCGTTACAGCCATCAACCGGAGCTCATTACGGTGCCGGATCTTCCGGTGGCGCTTTGCGTAATTCATGAGCAATCCAACTCGCCCATCATTGGCAGCATCGCCAATGGCCTCACGTGCGGCACCAATGTGCTTGGCTGCTCATCGTTGACAAAGTCCGGAGCTCCCATAGCGCCACTTGTTGCTGCCACCACCCAGGATCCGGGCCCGCAGGCGTTCCACCGTGGAATCTGTGATTCCAGGTTGGGGCGAGTAGGTAGTTCGGATACGATGGCGGCTTGAGGTTCGACGGCTGGGTAGTTCCGGTTAAAATGAAAACCCCGGATTATAACTGTCGCTTACGGCGAGCGCAGTTACACTTTCAGCATAAGAGGTACATGTCCGGCTTGCGTGTGGAGGTCAAGGAATATGCGGTGGCTCTTCGGAGGTCCGATGACGACGATCGTGGTGGTGCTCGCGGTGGGCGCTCTGATCCTCGGGTTTGGCCTGATCTACAAGGGGCTTAGGCGCTCTTCCAAGGGCCGAGCGAAGCGTACGTGCTCGCGTTGCCAACAATCCAGCCCGCCGCATGCTCGGTTCTGTGCCCACTGCGGACAACATCTTGCGTAAGGGGCGATCATGCCTGACGCGGCACGGTGACTGCCTGATGCTCCCTTCAACACTATCTGTGCCGCCCTCGTGACCGCGGACGCGCTGGTAATCACGAAAGGAAAACAGCTATGCATGAATCTACGGAGCAGTCCTATCCAGTGCCCAAAGGGCGGACGTCGCTCGCCCGGGTCGGCACGGCGATCGGCGCGGTGTTCGTGCTGATCTTAGTGATCGGTTTTTACTACTGGTTCATCGCCAGGGTGGAGGTCCACGCCAACGAAGTCCTGGTGCTGATCAACAAGACCGGCAAGCCCATCCCACCAGACCTGTCTGCGGAGTTCTCCGACCAGGTGGTGCTCTACCCGGAGTTGGTCACAGCCATCACCGCCAAGACCGGCGAAACCGAGGAAAAGGTCGTGAGCGGATACAAGGGTATTCGGTTCGAAACGTATTCTGAGGGGCGCTACTTCATCCATCCTTACTACCACCGCTGGAAGAAGTGTGGCGCGGTAAACGTGGGCCCGGACGAGATGGGGGTCTTGATCCGCAAGTTCGGTAAACCCTTGCCCTTCCCCAAGACGGTCGCCACCGAAAGCGACGAGCGAGGCCCTGTCGCCGACATCCTCCAGCAGGGGCGGCACAACGTCAACTTGCTGGCATATGACGTTCAGAAGTTCCCGGTGATGGTGATCCCACCGGGGTACGCAGGCGTCGTTACGCTGCTGAGCGGCCATGATCCCAAGGTGAAGAACACCTACACTGTGGATCCAGGCGAAAAAGGAGTGCAGCGCGAGTCCCTCAGTCCGGGGCGGTATTTCTACAACCCCTACCTTAAGAACATCGACATCGTTGACATGCGAAGCCTGAAGTACGACATGCTCAACAACGACGCGATTCATTTCCCCTCGAACGACAGCTTTACAATTACAATGGAGGGCACGATCGAATGGGCCATCAGACCTGATCGTGTGGCTGAGGTCACCGTAGCCTACGGCGACAAAGAGGACATTCTCAGCAAGATCATCCTCCCCAACACCCGAAGCATCGCCAGAATCCAAGGGTCGAAACTGCAAGCGCGGGAGTTTATCAGCGGCAAGACCCGTACCGCCTTCCAGGACAAGTTGCTGGAAGAACTGCAGCGCGAATGCTGGGAGCAGGGAATCGAAATCAAGGCCGCCTTAGTGCGTGACATCCAACCGCCCGACGAGATCGCCGGTCTGATCAGCCAGCGCGAGCAGGCTGACCAGGAAATCGAGCGCTCGACGAACCAGATGGAGGAAGCCAAATCACAGGCTTTGCTCGTCGAACAGCAACAGATGCAGGAGCAGAACAAGGCCGTCGGTGATGCTCGGCGCAGCCTGGTTACGGTGACCAAGAAGGCCGAGCAAGGTAAGGTCGTCGCGGTGACGCAGGCCAAGCAGGAACTCGCGGTCGCCAAGCTCAATCTTCAAGCCGCCGAGAAGGAAGCGGCTGCCATCCGCTCACGCGGGCGGGCAGAGGCGAACGTGGTCCTGCTCGAGTATCAGGCCCGCGCGGAACCGCTGAAGACGGCGGTCAACGCCTTTGGCGATGGCACGACCTACGCCCAGCAGTTCTTTCTGCAGCGCATCGCGCCGTCCATCCGCTCGATTCTGTCCAACACCGAAGGTCCGTTCGCGGAAGTATTCAAGCAGTTTCAGACGTTCCCGTCGTCCTCTGCCAAGGAGGTGAATCGTGAAGACTAGGCTTATCTCGATAGGTATCGGCGTTATCGTCGTGGGATGTGCTTCTATCGTTGGATTGTGGTGGTTCACGTTTCGCGTTTACGTGCCGGAGGACAAATGCGCCGTGCTCATTCGCAAGATGGGGACGCCATTACCGACCGGACAGCTGGTCGCCACCGAGCCGGGACAGAAGGGAATCCAGGAGGAGATCCTCGGCCCGGGGCGCTACTTCTACAACCCAATCGTGTGGGATTCGAAACTCGTGGACCTCGAGGTCATTCCCGCCGGCGACCCCGGCACCTGGGAGTGGATCCACTCTCTCGACGAGAACCAGAGAGAACAACTCCGTGAGGGCACTTTCAAGTTCCGAGGTGAATTCCCTCAGGTTGGCGTCGTCACGCGCAAGGTCGGCCCCAAGCCTCCCAGGGGACAGGACATCGTCGACCGCGTTTCAGGGCAGCAGGGCATCCTGCGCGAGGTTCTGACACCGGGCGTTTATAAGATCAACCCGTATGTATTTGAGGTCGAACGTCATCCCGCCGTTGTGATCCCCGCCGGCTTCGTCGGCGTGGTGACCAATCTATCCGGTAAACAGGCCGACGCCTCCCCACTTCCCGCCAGCGCAATGGTGCCATCTGATGACACTGAGGATGCAGTGGCGGCCGGTGAAAGCAGGGTGTACGTGCGACCCCTCGCAAAACCCGGGCAGCGAGGAACGTCGCGTGACGTGCTCCAGCCCGGTATGTACCTCATCAACCCCAAGCTCCAGAAAATCGATCTCGTGGAAATCGGGTTCAACGAGTACTCGCAGATTAAGGTGGGCGAGGCCGAGAACCTGCGAATCTCTTTCCCGTCGGACACGGGGTTCAACATCCGCGTTGGGGTGACCGTGGTGTGGGGCGTCCATCCCGAGCACGCCGCGGAGATCATCAACGAGTTCGGCAACATCGACAAGGTGCTCGATAAGGTCATCGGCCCTCAGCTCCGCTCGATCTGCCGCAACATCGGCTCGACCTACGCGGCACGGGACTTCATTCAAGGCGAAAAACGCGAGCTCTTCCAAAAGGCTTTGACGGAGAAACTGCGCAGCGTTTGTGCGTCCAAGCATATCGAAGTGCTGTTGGCCTTGGTTCGCGAGATCGAGGTCCACGCGCCCAGCGCCATGGCGGGCGCCGACGAGGTGACCGAGGACCTCAAGCGGACAATCCAGCAGAGTTACATCTCGATCGAGAATCAGATTACCAAAGCCAAGCAGCGCGAGGCCGCCGCCGTCGAGGCGACGCTGGAAGAGGAACGCAAGAAGATCGACATCGTACACGAGACGATTCAGGCCGATACCCGCGTACTGGTCGACAGCATCGCCGCCGAAGCTGAGAAGACCGCGGCTGAGATCGCCGCTCAGGCACAGCTTGAAGTCGCCACCATCCGCCAGGAGGTCGCCGAGCTCGATGCCCAGCGCATCGAGATTCTCGGCAAAGCCAACGCCGACATCGAGAAGATGGCCAAGGAAGCCGAGGCGGAGGGCTATCGCATGTTGGTCGACGCCTTCGGTTCACCGCAGGCGTTCAACCTCTACACATTCGCGGAGAACTTCGAGCCGGACGACATCCGCCTCTTCTTCGCCGGCGAGGGGACCTTCTGGACAGACCTGACCCGCTTCGAGGAGGTTGGCGCGGCCCGAGTGCTACAGCCCAAGTAGTCGACCCTGAGGAGGACTCTCACGCGGTAATCGAGCAAGTGACTTGGAGACATTGGCTTCAGAATAACCAACCGGCCTACCGGAAGAACTGTGTTGGTGCTGCCGTTCTTGCGCTCAGTATGCTTGGACACAACTGCTTGTCCCAGAAGACGATCAAGAGGAAGGTTGCCCTTAGCGTCCCCGCGCCACGACTGAAAGTCAGTGTTGTGGCAAGCACGTCGATCGAGGATCATGAGGTCTACCTGTTCCAGGCTCAACAGGATACACAAGATGGCAGATGCGAATGAGACGATCGAGCAACAGCGGAAGCTGGATGCCTTCCTGGTGGACAATTCTGAATTGGAGGCGCTCAACGCACGACTGGCGGCCTTCAACCTGTTTCGCGTGCTCCGCATCGAGCGAACGGAAATCCGCCACAGCAACGTGCTGGCCTGGCTGCTGACACCCGATGAGACCCACGGCCTGGGCGATCTGTTCCTGCGCCGCTTCCTCTCCCGCCTGCTGATGGAAAACGATGACGCCGACGTATCGCTCACGCCCGCCCAGGTCGAGCTAATGGACTTCGCCGACGTCGAAGTGCTGCGCGAGTGGCAGAACATCGACGTATTGGCCCGAAGCCGGCGTGACGGATGGTGCCTCCTGATCGAGAACAAGATCGGCAGCAAGGAGAAGAAAGGGGCACTGGCCAGATATCGCGAGTCCGCCCTGGCGGAAATGCCAGAAGCCCGGATTATCCCTGTGCTGTTGTCGGTGGAGGGCGATGAACCGTCGGAGCAGGGCAAGGAGGTCGGCTACATCGCACTGAGCCATTCTCAGATTCTTGAACTGGCGGAGCGGATCGTTGGGCAGAACCAAAGCCGCATCCCGGCCGCGGCAAGCGTGTTTCTAGACCACTACATGGACGTACTGCGGAGAATAACCATGCAGGACGACGAGCTGGTCAGTCTGTGTAAGACAATCTACCACAAGCACCGCGAGGCGATCGATCTGATCGTGGAGTATGGAGGGTCTTCGGGACTCCTTGACGCCTGCGAAGAGGTTCTCCCAGAACTCATCGATTGCGAGTTCATCCATCACAGGGGCGGGGGGATCTGGTTCCTTCCTGCCGTGATGAGCAAGATGCCGGACGTGACTATGTCCGAGTGGCGCTTTCTGCCCAGGCCTGTGCCGATCGTGTGCTGGGTAAACCACGCGAAGCAGGTTCAGAAGCTTTGTCTGTCGATGGAGGTTGGTCCGATCGTGGACCACGCTTTGCGTGTGCGGCTCTTGGAACGCCTCAAGAAAGCAGGCTTCAGTTTCCGGGAAATCGCGTTCAAGGACGGCGCCAAGTACACCCGAATCGCCTCGACGATCAGGAAGCTGCCCACAACTGGAGACGGCGCCCTCGACGACTCCGCCGAGAGCATCAGCCAACTCGTGCGCTCGATGTGGAAGCCGTTCTGGGAGCAGTGCGAGAAGATCGAGGGCGCGCTTAATGGCTTTGAGTGGCAGGAGGAATCCTGAACGATGGTCGCTCTGGGCGAGCTAGCACATGGCTGCCCGTGCCGACCGCGCGTCTGGCTCGCTTACAGCCGGAGGTCGGTCGTGGCAGCCGGGCTTCACGCGTCCGACTGGGCAACGCTACTTCTCTGACCTTTCTCTTGCCAAACAGATGGTGCAAGGAAATACCGGTCCGGTTATTGTGCGTTCACGGTACGTGTTCGATGCAACAAGAGGAGGATGACCTCATGAACTTCGTGTGGTTTCTGCTGATCGGTTTCATCGCTGGCTGGCTCGCCGGCCAGATCATGAAGGGCCGCGGCTTCGGCGTCATCGGCAACCTTGTGGTGGGCGTAATCGGCGCGGTGCTCGGCGGCTTCCTGTTCGGCTTGCTGGGTTTCACCTCCGGTGGCCTGATCGGCTCACTAATCACCGCCCTGGTGGGCGCGATCGTTCTACTCGCGATCGTCGGGACGCTCAAGAAGGCTTAGTGTCTCACTGTCGCCCCGAGTTTCCTTCCATTGTCAGAATCGGTGGACTATGCACACTGAACACCGGTCGGGAGCTATCAAATGACGGCAGGCGTACGCCACCAAAAAGCGCAGACATCCGCCCGGTCGCAAGGGAATCCCGCGACACATTCGACGGGCTTTTCCCTACGCCGGTGAGCGAGTATGGTCTGGAGCGATGATGGACCTTCACGGACCGCACACGATTCGCATCACCTGCGCCCCTGGCTTGGTCGACTACCTTCGGCGCGAGGTCGAAGAACTTGGTTACACGGTCGATTCTTCTCGGCCGATCGGCCTCGTGATTACCGCCGGCATACATGACGCCATGCGGCTGAATCTCTTTCTGCGCACCGCGTTCAACGTGCTCGTCCTGATCGATGCGTTTGTCTGCCCTGATCCGGACGAGTTGTACGGGCATGTGCACGACCTGCCTTGGGAGGAGATGATCTCACCCGACGAGTACCTCAGTGTCGTATCGAGCGTGAACACGCCGACCATCACCGATTGGCGGTTCGCAAGCCTCAAGGTCAAAGACGCCATCGTGGACCGCGTTGCCTCGGTGGTAGGTACCCGGCCCAACTCCGGTCCGCAACGGGAGAACTTCGTCGTCCATCTCTATTGGAACGGCGACGATGCCCAGCTCTTCCTCAACACCTCCGGGCGAAAGCTCGCGGATCGAAACTACCGCAAGATGCCGCACAAAGCGCCCATGCAGGAAACGCTGGCAGCCGGTGTCATCCTTGCAACGGGGTATGACGGGTCCATGTCGCTGGTCAACCCGATGTGCGGGAGCGGTACGATCGCTATCGAGGCGGCGCTTATCGCCTCAGGGCGCGCACCCGGGCTGCTTCGAGATAACTTCGGGTTCATGCACCACAGGGATTTCGATTCCGACACCTGGCAGTCGATGCGCCGTAGCGCCAGGAAAATCCGCAACAAAGGCACGATCGCTCCGATCATCGCTACCGACATCGATGAGCGTGCGATATGGGCGGCCAAGAAGAACGCTGAGACAGCCGGCGTCCAGCACATGATCCAGTTCGAGGTATGCGACTTCGCGGAAACACCGATCCCGCCCGAAAAGGGGATCGTTGTCATCAACCCCGAGTACGGCGAGCGACTCGGCGTCATCACGGAACTTGAAAAGACCTATAAGCGAATTGGCGATTTCTTCAAACAGCAGTGTCCGGGCTGGACCGGCTACATCTTTACAGGGAACCTCGAACTCGCCAAGAAGGTCGGTCTTCGGGCTAGCCGCCGGATGGAGTTTCTCAACGCGAAGATCGACTGCCGCCTGCTCAAATACGAATTATACGAGGGTACGCGGCGCAAAGAGGACTAGCACATAGAGATACCGTCTACGATGGCGATCGAGCGAAGAGGCATGCTCAATCACTCCGTGAATCTCTCTGGCTTATGGAGCATTCTCGGTTGTTTTATGGCGGTCGGCTCGCTGTACCGATGAGCAGAGAAGCACCGTTCGACCCGTACCCGAAACTCGAGCTTGCTCTAGCGGTGCCGGCGAATCAGGGCCAGCGCACCGAGGCAAAGCAGGGACAGTGTTCCGGGCTCAGGAACGCTGAACTCGACGCCGCCCAGACCGATTTGATACTCGCCGGTCTCGGGATTACCCATCCACGAGACAAACGATCCCGCGCTAGGATTCGGGCCGTGTAAAGCCTCAAAATCGGTGGCGAGATCTATCAAGGATGTACCTGAGCCGTCTCCGGGATCAGTGCCATAGCCACCAAAGACGAGGAGGTACTCCCCAACCGTCAGCGGGGCAGGCGGGTCAGCCCCAAGCTCTCCCGGCCAGTCGGCAGGGTTTGTCAGGAGCGACATATAGCCAGGCGAAAAATTCGGGGAATCATCGTTCCCCATGACCGGGGTCCCGTCCGGTTTGAATAGCCACAGTCGCGTGTCCCATTGGCTCGGCAGCCTACCATCGTACGTTGGATCCGTGGTGGCATAGAAATTGTCCACATTAGTGATATGGATCCAGAATGCATCCGTGGAATCACCGGGGCTCGTAGAGCCGGTGATCAAATCGAGCTGTCCCGTGCCGTCGGTGACCTGACCGGATATCGGTCCTGCCGGTGCGTCTGGAATCTCTGCCCAAGTGCCCGCCATCGCCGGGCCTGCAACGAGCAGAACAACACCCAGGGCTACTAGCTTCTTCATAATCCCTCTCCCTTACAATGCGCGTTGATCATCTTGCCGTTCTCCTGGCCCGATAACCGTGTCCGGCGGCGGCACACTCCACAAGCACGCCGACAATCGAGGAAATGCCGCGTGGAGTCGACTCGTTCCTCAGCGACAGCTTACAACCATTCACTGTACCGGAGACCGCAAGAAGAATTCAAGACCCTTTGGAGCTTCGTTGGCCACAAAATTGGCTGTCATGGTGGGCGGAGAGCAGGACTAGTATGACGGCGCTACAACCTCCGATTCCAGCTCGAAAACGAGGATCGCAGGATTGAGAGAACCGCGCTCTCGATAGCGCCGCATGCGGTCCGGACCGAAGCTAGCGCTGTCATACCAAGACGCCATGTGACATCCGAGGAGCTTGGGAAGGGCCATATGCCGCGAGGCTTCATCTGTCCCATAGGCGTAGAGGGATTCTTTCGCGTCACCGAGGTTTCGAGTTTGGTGGTGATCGACCTCTTCAGAGGTGGAGCCCGCAAACAGCCCACTGATCCATTTTCCCCCACGGCTAAAGCCACTGGTCACCCGCCTCGAAGTTGCGGGTTCGGCGGCCCCTTTGGAGGTGGGGAACGCGGCATACGCCAAACCAGAGCATGGTTCCAGTCGACCTCAAGTAAAGACACGCCTGCTTCCGATAATCCCGATGTGCCTGTTTGTCGGGGAGAAGGTACGCCCCGAGAGGTCTTGGAATTGTGGCAGACGTTCTTGACCAAAATGAGGTTGACGCTCTATTAGCCGCCGTAGCTGACGGCGGCGTGGAGTCAGCCGCCGATCAGCCGGTCGACCGCTTGCGGCACTCCCAGGAAGTCCACGCCTACGACTTCAAGCGGCCCGAGCGAGTCAGCAAGGAGCAGATGAGATCCCTCGAGGGCATTCAGGAGGCCTTCGCCCGCAACTTCGGGGCGTCGCTTTCCGCCTTTCTGCGAACCATCGTCGAGATTCGCGTCGCCACCATCGAACAGCTCACCTACAGCGAGTTCATTCACTCGCTACCCAACCCCACGAATTTCAACCTGCTCTCGGCTGAACCGCTCGAAGGCCAGATGTGCCTGGAGCTAAGCCCGCTGATCATCTACCCGATAATCGATCGGCTTCTCGGCGGGAGCAACTCTGAAATGTTCATTCCGCAAAGACCCCTGACCATGATCGAGCTTCGGTTGGTCAGCCGCATCACCCAGCGGGCTCTCGACATCATGACCGAGGTCTGGACCGAGATGGTCCCCCTCAAGTTCGCCATCACCGAAGTCGAGAGCAATCCGCACCTCGTCCAGATCGTAGCACCCAACGAGGTCGTCGTGGTGACCGGGTTCGAGATCAAGATGGGCGGTCGGGCTGGAACGATGAGCTTCTGCACGCCGTTTAACGTTGTCGAGCCGGTGATGAGCAAGCTGGTGTCGCAAGGCTGGCTCGCCTACCAGCGACGGTCAGCCGTCGAGGACAGGACCGAGAGCATCGCCCGCGGGCTCGGCGTCACAACCGTGGACATCACAGCATACCTTGCGGGGACGACGGTCACTGTCCAGGAGTTGCTGAACCTGCAGCCTGGCGACATCATCCAGACTTCCAAGCCGGTCGATTCCGATCTCGTCATGCGGGTGCGGGGGAAAAACAAGTTCGCCGGTAAGCTGGGCCGCCACAAAGACCACCTAGCCCTCAAGATAACCAGACAAGCCGAAATCGAAGAACCGCTCTGACCAGAAAAGGGATCACCTTTCCGCCAATGGTAGCGTGCGGCCCGGACGCGCCAATTCAAGGGCCACATCCGAATGGTGCGTCAAGGGATGTACCATTCTACACGGCTGCTTCATCGGCACGACGACACGAAAGACCTTCGACATGGCCCCGTCGGCCAGCATCATTTGCTTTCGACGGCGGTGAGTTCCCGACGCTCAACCGGGTCGAGTGTAAGCTGCCGATTGATCCACGCCTCACGTGACGACGGATCGGACTCCATGACTTTCTCGATCGCCAATGTCTCTCGATACTCCTGAGCCTCTGCGACCATCGTCCATTTGGCTTCGATGCCGAGCGCCTCGATCTCGCGACGGATCTCCGCGAGATTCGCTCGGAAGAACTCCTTGCGGTGGTTGACCTTGTTCACTTGGCTCAAGATGAAGTGTTTGTGTAGCCGTGTTTCCAAAGTGGGCGCATCGTCGCTAAGAATGAGCGCGTGAACATCGAAACTGAACGGCACGCTCGCGTCGCCGAGTTCCTTGACGCGATCGAGCGGTTCCAGTCGCCGGGTCAGGCCGATCTTGTACATGTGCTCTCCCAACGAGCCAACATTCGAGATGATGTAAACGTAGCCGCGCCGGGTTTGTTGAGCCATTGAGATGGCGCGCTGGTTCCGCTGCTCGGCCTCTTGGAGTTTGATGTTGAGGTCGGCCAGTTGCGCCTCGTATTGCGCTCGCTGTTCCTCCGTGGCCGCGCCGATCTGTGCTTGGGCCTTCGCCATCGCCTTGCGGAGCATTTCCTCCTCTTTGGTTGCCTCACGAATCGCCTTCTCATGCTCCCGCTGAGCCTTCTGTTCTTCGCGAATCCACTCGCGGAACTGCCGTTGCTCCTCCTGCTCTTGTTTCTTTAGCTCCTGAGCGATGCACGCCCACTTCAATTCCGCGAGCCGGGCTACCAGATACTCGTCGGTAATCCTGGCCTCCCGGAAGGCCTTGCCACCAGAATTGACCATCGTGAACGCGTCATTGATCTTCTGCTCAAGCGTGCCGTGGTTGTCGTGACGCACACGGGACAGAATTGAGTCAACCTTCCCGTTGAACGCGTCCAGCACGAACGCCTCGGCACCTTCACGACGGCTCGACTCCACGTACTCGCAGCGCGATGCCAAACCGCTCTTGATCATCGTCTTCGTATGATTGCGGGCGAGTTTTAGTTGACGACCGGCGTCCTTGTGGGCGAACTCCTCGGCGAGTTCATCTAGCAGACTCTCGGCGGGCTTGAGGTACTCGTCTCCATAACCCTCGATGATGTTCTTCATCGCCTTGACGGTTCGTTTATACAAGTCGGCGTTTTGAAGCGCGTCGTAGGCCTTCCCCGCAATTTCCTCGGCTTTCTGGTTTGCATCCGCGATGACCTGGGCTGCCCTCGCGGTTGCGGTCGTCAACGCGACTTGCGCCTCCTCGGTCAGTCGTTTGGCATTCGCGCGGGCTTCTGATGATGCGTCGCCTGCCTGCGCACGAGCCTCTTCGAGCATTCTGTCTGCCTGCTCCTGGGCACGTGCGCTTATGTTCCTGGCGTCTGATTCCGCCTGGGCCAGCTTCGCCTCGGCCGAGGCAAGCAGACGTCGCGCCTTGTCAACCGCGTCCGCGACCTTTTCCCACTTGGCGAGCCGCGCGACTTGGCTCCGGCGCTTCTCGAGCTCAACTTCGAGCTTCTGGCGGCGTGCTTCGGCCAACGTGCGGTATTGCTCAGCGTTGTTTTCAAGCTCCCGCGCTGCAGAACGCTCTTTCCACCAGATGAAAGCGAGGCAGGCACACCCCGCTGCGGCAACAAGAAGAAGAAAGGTGAGCACTACGGTCATTGCAGATCTCCTGAACTGCCGGATGCCGTGCCGACGACCTATGGCGTCGGCATGTTCTTTGCTAGCTTAAGCCGAGAGCTACGCAATACACGCAAACCGCCAGTTTCCTAGCGGCTCCGCCGCAACCCAGAATGTGCGCAGGAAAACAAGATTCTGCGCCACAACAGTGTGGGGTAAGCACCGTCCGCCGTTTCGCTACGTCCCTATCGTCGCGCTGGACGTCTCGCTCCACGGCCCCTTCTCGCCGGTGGTGGCGACCCAGCGGAGCATGTAGTGGGCGGTCTTCCCGCCGTCTTCGCCAGGGTAGTCGGCCACGTCCGGCGTGCGTGTGTCGACCGACAGGAAGGTCAGCTCGCTCGAGCCAGCCGGGGGTAATGCAAGGCCCCCAAATGAAACTACACCATTTTGCCACACTGAAAATAATCTAACCTACTTCCCCGCGGCTCCTCAAGAGGGTTTCCCGGAAGAGTCGACTCCTCCCACCTCTGATTCGTAACTCATTTCTTGGCAAGCACTTACAACATAGGAATTCTCGTTTCGTGTATTCACAGTCGGAGTGTGTTCCTGATTGCCATTTTCGATAGCGGGAATGCAGCTTGATTCGGGGCGACGGTGGTCGATCCCCCCCGATCACCTGCACGCAGGCGATTGGGTTGCCTGGTTTATTGTGGGCTAGTGCTATCTCACACCTTACTTCTTCGGGTTGGTTGCCACGGGCGTCCGAAAGGTTGGGCAAGATAGGGCAGCCTGAGCCGCCTTTTCAAACCGGTGCGTTGTGCTCTAAGGGCCTGTCGGAGAGCACGAACGGGGCGTCGGCGCCTTCGGCGGTCTTGACCTCAGACGTCGCCTCGGACACCACGCCCGGCTTCATACCAACAACTCGCAGCAAAGAAGGCAGACGCTTTGTCCACGTGTGATCGCGGCAGAGGCGCTGTCTTCCCGCCAGCGCCATCGCCCGCCGACGGTCCGGGTCAGCTAGCAGTTCCGCTATCACTGCCCGAGCCTGGGCCGGTGTATCGAAAACCGCCACCTCGCTACCGGGCGTGAAGCAGTCGGACAGACCCCTACGATTGACATGCACCATCGCCGCCCCGGAGGCTGCCATTTGGAAGGGTTTGTGCGAGATGCCCTCCTCGTCGTTACCCTGAGAGACGTTCAACGCAACTCTTCCCCTGGCGTATGCCCGAGGTTGGTCGTGATGGTCGATGCGCTCGGTCTTCCCCAAACCCACCGAAGACCAGTCCGCACCCAAAACACCGACCGTAAAGTACTTAGACAAATAGCGAAGCAGAAACGTGCGCTGCCAGTTGGTAAGCTGCCACAGAATGTCGATGGCTTCGAAATACGTCAGATAGTCCTCACGCAGGTACCGGGCAGCCTCAACATGGTCGGGCTCCAGCCGCTTGAACCACCAATAGGAGCCCGTGTTGACGTCGCCGACCTTAGCCTGCAACCAAGACTGACCGAATTGCTCAAGAGCCGGCTGCAGCGATTCCGGCGCTCGCTCGTCAAACAGGTCGTTGAGCCGGCGCCCTTCGTGCTCCGCCACCGCTCGCATCATGGCTTCGAAGTCCGGGGCGTCATCCTCCAGGAAATGCTCGACAGCCGGGTGGGGACGCGGAATCGAGCCGGTGACAGCCACGACGTCAAACTCGGGCTCGATACCGCTGACCGGTTTGAGCCCCTCCGGGTTCTCCGCGACCGGAAGACCATAGCAGTTAGGCCAGCCGAGCAGATCGTGCAGCTCGCGGGCGGCAAGCTCACTTTTTACGAAGTGGTGAATATTCGGCGATCTGAGCAGAGGTTGGAGGTCTTCCCGCAGCGACATCTTCTCGCTGTTCCATTGTGGGTGGTCGGTCCACCACATGATGTGCGGGATGTTCATCCGCTCGAAGAACGGGACGACTCCGCCGTCGGGCCTGGCGGCACAAGGCCACTCGGAAAAACCGTTAGGTCCACAGCTTAAAGCAACCGAGACTCGCTCGCGACGAAGCATGTCGATGAATGGCCTCTCATCCAGCGGCTTTCGGGCCTGGAGAATGGGAACTATCTGATTCAGATCGTAGACGACCGTAGGAATCCCCAACTCGCCGGCTGCGGAGGCCATGTCAGCAAGGTAATGTCGCGTGAACTTCCCGGGATTAAGGAGGATCAACAGCTTGCCATCCTCCTTCCCGACCCCGATCCGATCGGGAACGGGACCCGAGACCGACGCACGCTCACCCGAACGCGGTACGGACGCCGCCGCCGTCCCGGCCGCTATCCGCTGATGGGCCTGCTTACGCCACGCAAGAACCGCCTCAAGACGATGGCGCAGAAGGTGGTGCGCCAGGGTGCGTCTTCTACCGGCTTGGGCTATCTCCATGCGTTTGTCCGGATGCTCGACGTAGTAGCGGACCTTCTCGATCAGTTCGTTCTCGTCGGCGAAGGTGTCACACTCCTTGCCGATCTCGAAGTGCTCAGCTACCTGCGGATGGTGCTGGCAGAGCAGAAACCCGCCGGCTGCCGTGGTCTCAAAATGCCCGGCGCTGATCGTGGATTCGCAAAGACCGTCCCACGCGCAGACGTTGACAGCCGCTGTCCGGAACCTCTGCAGGTAATCCGCCATGGTCGAGGCTGGTGGAGCGGTCCGGCAGCCCGGGACCGACTCCCATCCTCGGCCCGTGAGGCGTAACCGGGAGCCGAACTCACGAGCAAGGATTCCGACAAAGCGGTCGCGGTATGCTCGACAGCAGGCAGCCGACCACTTGAGCTTTGCGTTGAAATAGGATGTCGCCTTACCGAGAAGCTCCCGGGGCGTCTCACCCGGTTCGGGCGGATCGGTTTGAGCCTTTGATCCGTAGTGGCGGTCGAAGAAGGAACCTGTCGCGATGCTCACGTCAACCGCTCCGGCCATGGAATCGACACCTCCACTGGCACCGCCCGCCGTGGAGAACAAAGCCATGCTGGAATCGCCAACGAAGGACACGTCAGCCTGGATGGTCTCTTTGTCGAACGGGCCGGTGTCGTACTGGTATCCGCCGGCCGACGGTGGAAGGTCAGCGACATTGGGCACGGCGAACTTGCGAAGCTCAGCCGCATGCGCCGGGTCGCCGACAGCTTTTATCCACAATCGGCTGCCCAGAGAGCGCCATAGAGCCTCCCAAGGCACGCCCTGGGTCATCGGGAAAATCGAGTCCGCAAGATGCGACACCAGGGGCATCTCGCGCATTTCGTGGAGAAGCTTCAGCTCGCTGAAACCGCCGGGACCCTCGACAAACAACAACCCCGTACCCCCGGCATCGAGAATAAAATCCGCCGGTTCACGGGCTAGTATCTCGGAGGCGAGCTGTCCGGCTTGCGACCGGGCTGCAAGGTCAGCAGAGTAAAGCTCCCCCGGCGAACCAGATCCGTGGGGCAGGTCGACGTGGTCCACATCGAGGGCTTCGCATGCCGGTTTCCACCACGATCCGGGAACGATGGCGATCTTCATCGGTCTTCTCACTCAAAGTCTAAAGCCCGCGTTCCTCTGCCCATGAGCAGAGGAACGCCACACACATCCTGTATTATCGGAACTTGCCCCAGTACCAATAGAGGCTAACTGCAACCGTTGCGAGCATCGCTCTGGTACCATATAAAGACCCGGTCATGATCCCTATCACAAGAATCGACAAGCTGTGTGAACATGTGGGCGAGACGGTCACCTTGCAGGGCTGGGTCCACAAGACCCGCCCCAGCGGGAAGATCGCCTTTATCATCATCCGCGACGGCACCGGCCTGTGCCAATGCGTCCTCGAAAAAGACGACCGAACAGATGTGCTCTTTGACGAGGTCAAGAGGCTTGGGCAGGAATCGTCGCTCAAAATCACCGGAGCCGTCTCCAAGGACGAAAGGTCGGTGGGAGGGTATGAGCTCAAGATAAGCGGCGCGCAAATCGTCGGCGGTTCCACTGACTACCCGATCACGCCCAAGCCACACGGTATCGACTTCCTCATGAAGCAGCGGCATCTGTGGTTCCGCTCGCAGCGCCAGTGGCGCATATTGCGCATCCGTGCCACCGTGATCGACGCCATCCGCCGTTTCTACAATGACAACGGTTTCGTGCTGATCGACACCCCGATCTTCGCACCGGCAGCCGGAGAGGGTGCTCAGACGCTTTTTCCGGTCGACTACTTCGGCGAGCCCATGTACCTCGCTCAGACCGGACAGCTTTATGTGGAAGCCGCCTGCATGGCCCACGGAAAGGTCTACTGCTTCGGGCCGACGTTCCGAGCGGAGAAGAGTAAGACGCGCAGACATCTCACCGAGTTTTGGATGGTCGAGCCTGAAATAGCGTATGCCGACCTCTCCGAGGTGATGGATGTGGCTGAAGCCTTCATATGCGCGATTGTCGAGCGCGTGCTCGCCGACCATAGGGATGATCTTGTCGAGCTGGGCAGGAATATCGACGAGCTCGAAGCCATCAAGCCGCCGTTTAATCGGCTGACCTATACCGAGGTAGCGGACATCCTCCACGGTGACAGGGCTAGACGGCTTTTGGAAAACGACCTCACAGAGAAGACCGGCCGGGCCGCGAAGCTCGATGAAGAGATCAAGGAATTTGATGGTGTCGCCAACCAACAGGGCGTCAAGCAATGGAAGAAGGACAAAGCCGCCGCTGACGCCATCGCCGCCCGCGAGGAGCGAGCGGAGTTGCAGGAACAGATCACGAACATCCCGCACCATATGAAACTGGCGGCTGAATTCCAATGGGGTTCGGACCTGGGCGGATCGGACGAGACCATAATCTCAAGACTTCACGACAGACCCGTGTTCGTCACCCACTATCCCCACGACGTGAAGGCGTTCTACATGCGCCAGGATCGTAGCGACGGACGGATAGCGGAGTGTTTCGACCTGCTTGCTCCGCAAGGCTTCGGCGAGATCATCGGCGGGTCGGCCCGCGAGGAGGACTACGATCGCCTGGTCGCCCGGATGAAAAAAGAGGGCTTGCCGCAGCAGGACTATGAATGGTATCTAGATCTCCGCCGCTACGGCAGCGTCCCGCACGGCGGGTTCGGGCTGGGCGTCGAACGGACGGTGGCTTGGATATGCAACCTGAAGCACATCCGCGAAGCTATCCCCTACGCGCGGATGATGGGCAAGGTCTATCCGTGACGCTTGCGAACTGGATTACACCCGCCTATACTGCCGCGCCTGTGTGAGTTTTGGAAACGTAGTGCAAGATGCCGATCCCGGGTGCAGCGCAGTCCCCCACGGCTAAAGCCATGGGGCACCCACCGTGCAGCAGCAGGATCGTTCGGCATAAGTTTTAGAGTGCTGTTTGTCTTCGAGTGATAAGAAGGCGCGTCGTCCGCGGGTTCATGCTGCATTCGCTTCCACGCGGACGGAATCGCCCGATGGGGCGAAGGGTCAGGGAGTTACTGGGTTGGCATACTCGGAACCTGCATCGGTCATGCGCGTTACCCTGGCCGGGATGCTTGCCTGGCTCTTCCCTGGGTTGGGGCACATCTACCTGGGGTATTGGAAGCGCGGCGTCATCCTGCTTGTGACCATCACAGCCATTTTCTGGTCGGGCGTCGCGATCGGTGGAGTTCGCGGTACGGTGGACTGGCACAACCGCAAAGCCTGGTTCATCGCCGAACTTTGCACCGGTGGTAATACCCTGGCTGCCGCCACCCTGCACAAGGCAATCGGCCCCGCACGAAAGACATCGAAGGGCTTTGATCCACATACAGGCCACTGGCTGGCGGTTGACGTGGGGGTTCATTATGCGGGCGTCGCAGGTTTGCTTAATCTGCTGGTGATTCTCGACGCACTCGCCCGGGCGGACATCGCGATGCGTCCGCGCCGCGGCAATCCCACAACCGCCCGAGGTGCATCATGACCGGCGCCCTCGCAGCCCTTTTCACGACGGCTATCTCGCTAAGCGGGGGGAATCGTGTACTGTTCTTCTTCCCGCTGTGCCTGGGAATCGCAATCGTATACAAGACTCTGCGCTGCCAGAGCTTGCGCGACGTGCCTGTTTCCACGGTCATTCTCTTTGTGACGATCATCCTGGGCATGTACGCCGTAGCCATCGGGTTGTGGGCCCTGTTTTCGCTGCTGGCGTGATGAATACGGGGCCCGAGAGGCTCAATCAGCCCCCAGGGACAAGCGGCGATAAGTGCCGCGGGGGATGGGCTCATCCCCTGGCGATCAAGTACATCCCATTGGGGGTGGCACGGGCAAACTCGTTTGCCCGTGCCACCTTTGCGGCCTGATATCGTGAGAGATCGGCTCATTCTCTGGCGATTGCCGCCTGCCGGGTCCACTTGCGAGACATCGGGAACGGTCTTAGACTGGCTGCGGCGCCCGAGAGTGGGGGTCTACATCGGAGTGGGTTTTTGGGGAATCACGGTGCGCCGGTGTCGGCACGTGGTTGACCGATTCTTTAGCGGATGACCGGACAATGGCTTTGATGCTCGAAGAAATGGCGGAGCGCGTTCGCGCGGGAGGCTTTGACGAAGTTGCTCAGAGTTTGGACGCTCTCGAGGAAAATGACGAGAACCGTTGCCAAGTCCTGTTTCTCAGAGGGTACCTCCAGGAACGTCAATATGACTGGGAAGGTGCGATTGAACATTACTCCAAAGCACTGGAGGTTGACCCGGATCATTCCCCGACGGCGTTTCGGCTGGCTTTGCTGCTCGACCAGCGCGACGAAACTGATCGCGCCCTCGAACTCTACGACATGTGTGTAGACGGTGAGCGAATCCACGTGAACGCTCTGCTCAATAAAGCCGTCATCCTCGAGGAGCAAGGGAAGCTCGAGGATGCTGAGAGGTGCGTCGCGCTGGTCCTCGAAGAACACCCGACTCACGTGCGCGCCAAGTACCTGGAACGTTCCATCGATTCCTCTTTCACCATGGTCTTTGACGAGAAGATTCAGCTTGAGCGCGAAATACGCAGCGCCGTCCTGGACGTGCCGGTGTCGGACTTCGAGCTCAGTGTCCGCAGCCGCAACTGCCTCAAACAGATGGACATCAGAACGCTCGGAGACCTGCTCAAGACCACTGAGGAGGAGCTCTTGGCCTACAAGAACTTCGGGGAGACGTCGCTCAACGAAATCAAGGCTATGTTGTCCCAGAAGAACCTGAGGCTAGGGCAGAAATCGCACGATACCACGTCCCCGGAACAACTGGCGACGACAACCGATGACGCCGACAACGTCGCTTTCGAAAACAGGTCCGTCTCTGAGCTTGAACTCTCGGTAAGGTCCCGCAAATGCCTCCAGCGTCTGGGGATCACCACCATGGGGGAATTGACCGCCCGCAGCGAGTCGGAGTTGATGACAACCAAGAACTTCGGCCAGACCTCCCTTAGCGAGATCAAGAAGCAGCTCGCCCAGTATGGTCTGTCGTTGCGACAAACCAACTAGCAAGAAGAGATCAGGCCGCCTTGTTGTCCGGTTCGTCGGTCCATTCGAGAGATCGACCAAGAGAAAGTAGCCTGACCCCGTTTCTTCTCGCAATCGAGACCGCCGAATGCAGTCAACCCTGAGCCGTGGGACGTTTGCCCTGGTCTTGGTCGTCGTCTTTGCCAACTCAGCCGGCTGCAAGAACGAGCCCGCGAAAGAGGCGTCCTGTCCGCCTCCCGCATCTCATGAAATCCCTCGCGTACGCGTACTCCTGGCCGGCCGAACCGAGCAGGTCCGTCTCAGGTCCGAGACGCCCTTCACGATAACCGACCAGGCAGGCGTGGTCCTTGACACCCAGACGGCCCCGCAATGGCGCGCTATCGGATCCACATCCGCCCAGTCGGTGACGTTTGCGGACGGGCGGTTCTCGCACGGGCCGGCCATACGAATCGTCCCCTCTTCCGGTGGGACATGTTGGCTGTCTTTTCCCAGAGAATCCGGTTGGTCGCTACCGGCTGCTTATCCCGGGACAGTTCAGATTCTCGCGACCGACACCGGCAAACTTGACGTTGTCAACGATGTCGACGTCGAGACATATGTGTCTTGCGTGGTGACGGAGGAAGTCTGGCCCGATTTTGCCACTGAAGCCTATCGCGGGCAGGCCATCATCGCCCGGACGTTCGTCCTCCACCAGATGACAGCGCGAAGCCAGTCTGCGTATGACATAGTCGCCACCGAGGCAGCCCAGGTCTATCGAGGGATTCGTAGCGACACGACAGCCATACGAGCGGGTGAGGCTACCCGCCAGACTCGAGGGATCGTCTGCACGTGGAACAACGACGGAAAAGAGCAATTGTTTCCCACCTACTACCACGCAGCCTGCGGAGGCACGTCACAATCCGCCACGATTTTCGGCAAGCAAAACGACATCGAGCCACTTCGTGGCCAGGTGGCGTGCGACTTCTGCAAAATCGCCCCAAAAGGCGCGTATCGCTGGGGGCCGATCGAGCTGTCCACGCGTGAGGTACTCAACCGCCTTGTGGCTAGATACCCCGACCTGGCCACGCTGCGTAGAATAGAGGGGATCGACGTAATCAAGCGTACACCTGGTGGTCGCCCCCTGCGCTTGAGTTTGACGGGCGTGGGTGGGGAGACCTTCGAGATGTCGGCAGAGCACTTCCGCCTGGCGATCGGGGCACGCGAAGTCCGCAGCACGAATTGCACGATCAGCGTCGAGGGCGGGCGGGTCATCATCAAGGACGGCCGAGGATTCGGACACGGTCTGGGCTTGTGCCAGTGGGGAATGCAAGGTCAGGCACTTGCCGGGAAGAAGGCCGCCGACATTCTGCGCTACTACTACCCTGGTTCGAACCTGGTCCGGGCGTATTAAGCTGTTCCATCCGAGAGAGAAAGTAAGGCAGGTGGTTCCGCCAAAGGCGGGTTCACCTGCCGCTCACCCTCACGATGTCAAGACAATCACCCTGACACGTTCTCTTTGAGTGGAATGACCTTGCGGTTGGACCCCAAAGCCGTTACCGCACCCCGGCCTAACAGATCGGTCAGATCCTCGACCAGTGCGCCGTCGCAGGTCACTCGCATCGTCGGCGAACACATCACCTGGGCGATCATTCCGTCTTCGGTCGGAATATCGAGATAGACCGGGCAAGTGCCCTTGCTCGCCCGCAACGTCTCGACAAGCTTCCCCAGTGGAGGATCGCGGTCCAGCGTGAGCACCAGTGACCGGGAAAAGGACTGGATCGCCCGATCCCGCTCGACCACCTCCGAGACGCGGAGCGACGGCTGATCCCGCTTGCGATCAACCTCTCCTGTGAGAAACACTATCGCATCGGGTACCACGATCGAACGATACTTGGCCAGGTCGTCGGGGAAGAGGATGGCCTCTATCTTCCCTGTGAGGTCCTCGATCGTGACAATACCCATGGTTCTGCCGGGGTTTCGCCCGCTACGAGCCTGGACGCTGCGCAGGCTCGTGACCATACCGCCGAGGACGACCTGATCACCGTCTTTGAAGCCTGATATTCCGGCCGTTGTGGTCGTGGCGCAGGCTTGCAGGAGCTCCGCGTCACTGGCAAGCGGATGCTTGGTGATGTAAAAGCCCATTACCGCCTTCTCGCGGGCGAGCATCTCGGCTTCGCTCCACTCCGTCTGCGAGACATTCCCCGTCACAGGAGCGTCTTGGATCTCATCGTCGTTGTAGTCGCCGAAGATGGTCATCTGGCCTGAGAGGCGATCGCGCTGGGCAATCTGACCGGAAGAGATTGCCGCATCGAGCGAGTCGACCAAAGCCTTGCGCATGGCGCCCGTTCGATCAAAAGCACCGGCGCAGATAAGAGCCTCAATCGTTCCCCGGTTCACCGCACCCAGATCCACGCGCCGGCAGAAGTCGAAGAGATCCGCGTACGGGCCGTCCCCCAGACGTTGCTCGGCGATCGAGCCCACAGCCTTGGCACCGACGCCTTTGATGGCTCCTAGGCCGAACCGGATCGAACCCTTCTCGCCATCCGATCCGGTCGAGGCGTGTTCGACCGTGAAATCGAGCCCGGAGGTATTGATGTCGGGCGGTTCGACCAGGATGCCGAGTTGTTTGCACTCGTCACGATACTCGTGCACCTTGTCGGTGCTGGACATCTCGAAGGTCATCAGGGCAGCCATGAACTCGACCGGATGGTAGTACTTCATCCACGCTGTCTGAAAGGCCACCAGGGCGTATCCGGTCGAGTGAGCCTTGTTGAAGGCGTATCCACCGAACTTGAGGATGTTCTCGAAGACCTCCTCCGCCTGCTTGCGCTCTACGCCATTTTTCCCGCAGCCCTCGATGAACGGCTCGCGCATAGCCTCAATCATCACGGTCTTCTTCTTGCTGATGGCTTTGGCGAGCCGGAAGGCCTTCTTCAGCTCGATGCCGCCAAGCCGATTAACAAGGCGCGACACCTGCTCCTGGTAGACCATAATGCCGTATGTTTCCTCGAGCACCTCGCTCATGATGGGGTGTGGCGTGGTCCACTTTGCCCCGTGCTTGCGCGCGATATAGTCGGGTATGTACTCCATAGGCCCGGGACGATAAAGAGCGTTGGCGGCGATGAGGTCCTCTATCCGGTTCGGCTTCATACGCGTCAAGACACCGGCCATCCCACCGGACTCGAACTGGAAGATGCCCTTGGTATCCCCACGAGCGAAGATGCCGTAAACATCCTGGTCAGCCAAATCGATGCCCTCGAGGTCGATGCTCTTTCCGGTGGACTCTTCCGCGAGCTTTCGGGCTCGCTCTAGCGTGCTCAAGGTGCGAAGACCCAGAAAGTCCATCTTGAGCAAACCGACGCGCTCGACGGTGGGCCCGTCATATTGGGTGACGATCGTGTCCTGACCAGGAGCCTTGTATAGCGGAAGGAAATCAGTGAGTGGCTGATCAGCCACCACCACACCGGCTGCGTGAACTCCGGCGTTGCGCGCAATGCCCTCGAGCTTGCGCCCGATGTCCACGACCTTCTTGATCTTCAGATCAGACTCATATCGCTTCTTGAGCTCGGGTTCCTTATCGAGCGCCTTGTCGAGCGTCATCTTCAGCTCAAAGGGTATGAGCTTGGTGATGTTGTTGGCTTCCTCAAAACCAAGCCCCATAACGCGAGAGACGTCTTTGATGACCGCTTTGGCTTTGAGCGTACCGAAGGTGATGATCTGGGCGACGTGTCCGTACTTCTGCCGAACGTAATCGATTACTTCCGCCCGACCATTCTGGCAGATGTCCAAGTCAATATCGGGCATCTCGTCGCGGTCGGGGTCCATGAAACGCTCGAAGTAAAGCCCGTAGTGGATGGGGTCCGGGCGGGAGATATAAAGGCAATACGAAATCACCGAGCTGCACCCGCTGCCGCGCGCCCCAACGGGAATGTTCTCCTCGCGGGCATGGTGGACGCAATCCCACACGATCAAGAAGTAGCTGGCAAACCCCTTGCTGATGATCACCTCGAGCTCATAGTCGATGCGCTCACGCAGCTCCGGCGTGATCTGACCGTAGCGCTGCTCCGCACCCTCGTAGACCAATCGGCGCAAATAGGATGCGTCGTCAAGATGGACACCGTCGCTGTTGGTGATGCTCTCGGGGACCTGGTAGACAGGAGCATGCCTTTGAGTCAGATCCAGTTCGAGATTGCACATCTCCGCGATGCGCACCGTGTTGGAAATCGCCTCCGGGCACGACGGGAAAAGAGCCGCCATGTCCTCGGCGCTTTTGAAATAGAACTGGTCGGTGCTGAATCTGAAGCGGTCCTCCTCTTCGACCAAGCTGCCCGTGTTGATACAGCACAGGGCGTCATGTGCTTCGACGTCCGAATGATCGAGATAGTGAACATCGTTGGTGGCGATCACGCCCACGCCGAGCTTACCCGCCAGGTCAATCAACTCGGGGTTGAGCGTCTGCTGTTCCGGGATGTTGTGGTCTTGAAGCTCGATGAAGAACCGATCGGGGCCGAAGATGTCCAGATAGGTCTGGGCAACCTCTTCAGCCGCCACCCGATCGCGCGTCAGAAGAGCTTGGGAAATTTCACCGGCCAGGCACGCACTTGCGAAGATCAGACCTTCAGAGTGCTCGCGCAGGACCTCCTTGTCAATCCGAGGCCTGCGGTAGAAACCTTCCGTGTACCCTATCGACGACAGGCGAAGTAGATTGTGATACCCGGTCAGGTTCTGAGCCAACAAGACCAGATGATACGACTCCCTGCCCTCGACCACCTCCTTAACCCGCCGATCACCACGGGCTATGTACAGCTCAGCCCCTATGATAGGCTTGATGCCCGCCTTTTGGGCCGCCAGATAAAACTCGATAGCCCCGAACATGTTGCCGTGGTCCGTGATGGCGACCGCGGGCATGTTGTATTCCTTCGCCCGGGCAACCAGCGCCTCGATGCGCGTAGCCCCATCCAACAGGCTATAGTGCGAATGCAAGTGCAGATGAACGAAGGATAAATCGGGCATGTGTGTATCAGCTATCAGTTTTCAGAGTGGGTGCCCCATCCCTTCTAGGGGTGGGGGACGGATTGCTGTTCACCGCTCTCTGCTCGCCGGAGTAGCTATCAGTTATCAGCTGTCCGCTCTTGGGCATCGATGCCTGGCTGTCAGTTTCGAAAATCCCACACAAATCACGTTGCCCGGGTGGCCCACCTCCTTTGGAGGTGGGGGAGGCGATGATTCCACAAACGAGCAACGCTCTTCCTCATCTCGGACTTCTCGATGCACATCATCGCGTCCCCCATATCCAGAGGACATGGGCCACCCACCTAAGCGACGGAGGTTCGCACCGCCAGCCGCCCGACAACACTCGATACGTAACACAGCGCGATGGAACAAGCAATCATCTGGAATCCTCTGCCTCTGACGGTGGGTATGTGCCAGGTCAGGACTTCAGCCGTATCCGCAGTGCCATGCGTGTGAAATGGTTGTCAGAAGGAATCTATCCTAATGCTACCATGTTGTTTGCGTGAGTCTGGATGTGCTGTGCTGCTGGATCGGGACAAGAGTGTGTCGCCAACATGCGGTGCCTTACGCAGCGCGACCCCAGAAGTAGGCCCTGCTCATCAACACCGGAACAAGTACGAAGCCGTCGAACACAAGCGTGAGCATCCCCAGGTTTGGATCACGCATGAAAGCAACCACCACGCCCAACAGCACGAACACGATCGTCAAAACGAACGCCCACCTGTGCCCGAGGTAGAGACCAAACCAGAGGATTGCGGACATGGCGGCTGACACCAGCAACGACACATTCCCATTCACCAGACCGCTCAGGATCTGGATGATGACGATCAGCCCCAGGACGCATAGTCCCACCCACAAAATAGCGGGCCTCTCTTCGCCTACTCGACCGGCGATCCGCGAAGGCAACTCTGCTCCACAGTGCGCGCAGTACATTGCGTCGGGCCTGTTGGAGTAACCGCATCCGGCGTGAGGACATTGCGTTTCAATGGCAGGCATTTCTCGACCTCTACTCTTGTGACAGGCGGCTCAAAGCCTCATTCGAACCTACGAGGACCAGTACGTCGCCGGGCAGGATCTTGGTGCCCGCTTCCGGCAGGGAAATCGCCGGGGCAGCCGCCGGTTTAACACCCTCGTCAGCCGTAGCGTGCCGCCTGATCGCAATCAGATTCAACCCGTGTTTATTGCGAAGCCCAAGCTCAGCCAACGTCTTGTCATGGAACAACTCGGGGGCAACCATGTGCACCATGCTATACCCCTCGTTAAGCTCCACGTACTCCTTGATATTGGGAAGCGTCAGGCGGTGAGCCCAACGGATGGCAGACTCACCTTCCGGCAGGACGATCTGGTCGGCTCCGACACTCCTTAGGATCTGCGCTTGAATGTCTCGCTGAGCCCGAGCGACGATGTGCTTTACTTCTAGTGATTTGAGCGTCGCCACCGTAAGGGCGGACGATTCGAAATCCTCGCCGATCCCCACCACGACCACGTCAACCTGATCCACGCCCTGAGCCTTTAGCGCTCCGGCGTCGGTGCTATCCAGCCTGACAGCCAGCGCCACGTCATCGCGGAGCTTCTCGACAAGATCGGCGTCGCGGTCTATCGCAATCACCTCACCACCGGTTGCGGACAACGTCCTCGCAAGACGCGCCCCGAACCTTCCAAGCCCGATCACAGCAAACTTCTTGTGCATAATCGCAGCACTCCGCTTAACCAATGCCCACCTGCTCCTCGGGATAGTCGTACGCTGAGGGTTTTGCCTTGCCCGCCAGCGCCAACATCAACGTGAGCGGACCAAGACGTCCGGCGAACATAGCCACTATGATGACCACCCGGCCCGCAACCGTCAAACCCGGCGTAACACCCGTCGACAAGCCCACGGTGCCACATGCCGACACTGACTCGAAAAGCGCTTCCCGCAGAGTGATCGGCTCGGCAAACGCCAGCGCCAATGTCACCAGGCTCACGAATCCGAACATGGCTACCACGATGACCGCCGCCCGGCGCACGGTGGCTTCGGGAATCGTCCTTCCCCAGACCTCGACCTTGCTGCGCCCTCGAATAGTCGCCCACAGCCCGAGCAACAGCACCGCCAGCGCCACCGTCTTGATTCCACCAGCCGTCGATGCCGGCGACCCGCCGATGAACATCAATATGCATGTCAGAAAATGACTGGCCGTCGACATCGAGTCCGTATCCATCTTCACCGTGTTGAAGCCGGCTGTACGACACGTAACCGATAGGAACAACCCATCCAACACCTGGCCCGGAAAGCTCGATGAGCGCATAGCCCGGTCGGTAATCTGCTCACCCGCCGCCGCGACCGGATCGACCCTGACCGGCGCAGACTCGAAAACGACAAACCCCACAACCGGCAAGACGATCAGGAGGGCGGTCACCGCCAGAGCCATCCTGGTGTGTAGAGTAAGGCGCGCCCGAGGAATGATAGGGTCATTCGGACCGCTGCGCGCCTGGCGGAAGAACCTCCGCCGGATTCGCGCCGCCGACCAGCACCACAGATCATGCAGCACGGGAAATCCCAAACCGCCCACAACGATCAGAGGCATCATGCACATATAGACCTGCCAGCACCCACTATATGCCACCATGCTGTCACTCTGAAGGGAGAACCCAGCGTTGCAAAACGCGCTCACCGCATGGAACACGCTGCAAAACGCTCTCGGGCAGCCGGACTCAACCTCAGACCACATCGGATAGAAGGCGATGGCGCCTACCGCCTCCGCCAGAAACGTGAACACCACGATAAACAGGACCATGCGTCGTATCTGCCCCATCGCTTGCAGGCTCATCGTGTCCTGCAATGCAAGGGCCTCTCTCATCGATAACCGGCGGTGGACCAGAATCCCGAACACGCCGCCGAAGATCATGATGCCCAACCCGCCCAACTGCATCAGCCCCAATATGACTAGCTGACCGAAACGCGTGAAGTCGCTGCCCGTGTCATACACCGTCAAACCAGTCACGCACGTGGCACTTACCGAAGTGAAAGCGCAGTTGAGAATGTGGCGCCCGACAGAGAAACCGTCAGCCTCGCACACGTGCGGTTCGATCGCTCGGGGCAAAGCCAGGGCGATGGCCCCGGCGATAATCAACACACCGAACGTTGCAACCATAATCCTGGCGGGCGGCATCCCACTCTGAGCCAGGGCAAGCTTCAGACGAATCGCCTCGACAAACAAACGCAATCCGATCATGCCCTGAACAGCGCTGATGTAAGGACCAGAGGTCTTGAGGGCTGGAACCTCGGCAAACTCGACGCCGAAGACCAGAAAACCGACGCCGCCCAACAGGAGGAGTGAATCAAGCCACATCCGCCGCAACGCCCGCCATTTGCTCAGCGCAGCCGATAGCTCGCACGCCCGATAAACCAGGTAGATAACCACAGCCAATGCCTCGACGGACACCAGCACAGCCCTGGGCACGGGCGGCGTGTTGAAACCGTACTCCAACACCAGGGCGATCAAAGCTGCCACCGCGAGCGTCACGACAACCGGGCGCAACCGCCGAAACATCGCTCGGGGTTGCGTACTGGCGGCGGCCGTCCGTGATTGGGCATCCTCGATCATGTTCAAGGCAGCCTAGAGGCGCGAAGGGCTAACCGCAAGCGCGAAGTCCTGCTCACTGTGGTCAGTCAGTGGAAAGCTAAGCTAGTTTCGCTGAGGATCGAACAGATGGGTGCCCTGCCACTTCCAGTGGTGTGGGATGGAGGGTCCCGGTGGGTGCCCCGTTCTGCGCGCAGCGAAGGGAGTCGGGTGGCCCACCTCTTCAGAGGTGGGGGACGCGATGATTGCGGGCGGATGGCATCACCAAATGATCGGCCAGGTACCGTCCCAGTCCATTTTCAGCACAGATTCATCCCCAAACTCGTAGTAGCGATAACTGCTCCAAGGCCAGTCCTCACCACGATCAACCAGAGCTCTGGTGAGCGGGTTCTTATGGCAGTAGTCGAGCTTCTGAAGCAGCATCTCGTGGCTGCGCACGTTGAAATCGTACCCTCGAACGTTCCAGATCGTCTGTTCCTTCTTGTCGCCGGTTGCCCAGGCATTGAGAGGCTGTGACCAGAGCTCGCCTTGGACACGCCACACTTCGCGCAACCGCTGTTTCCCATGGAACCCGACATGTTTCTTGAAACCGTGAAGCAACTTGGAGACTGGAATCGGGGCGTCATTTCCGCGAACGTGCGGGTAGACGATCACGCGCACATGGTCAGGCATGATGACGTACCCGATCAGGCAGATGCCGAATCGTTGCTGCAACACACGCAAGCCCTCGACTGCGATTCGTTTCAGACTGTCGTCGTGAAAGAAAGTCAAACGCCGTCGGCAGGACATCGTCCAAAAGTGAGAATCACCCGGTTCGTCATATCTGCGAAGATGCGCAGGCATGGCTCTCAGCGTATATCATCGTCTCCCCCATGTCCGAAGGACATGGGCCACCCGGCCCACGTTTCGCAGAGCCCTAGGCCACGTTTACCAACTTGAGCACTTGACCATAGCGTCGAAGGACAGCGCGTCGGGACTCGGCATTTTCCGGCCGTCTGAGGTTCTCATCCTTGGCGAGGACGCCGGCTGCATCGTCGCGGGCTTGCTCCAGCAGATCGAAGTCCGCAATCAGATCAGCCACCCGAAACACCGGCAGACCGTGTTGTTGCGTGCCCAGCACCTCTCCGGGACCGCGAAGACGCAGGTCCTCTGCGGCAATACGAAATCCGTCGCAGGTCTCACAGAGGATTCCGAGCCTTTCGCTCGCGGGTCCCTCGGTAGTGTCGGAAAAGAGCAGGCAGTACGACTGGTGACTTCCGCGGCCTATGCGACCTCGGAGCTGGTGCAACTGGCTGAGCCCATATCGCTCGGCGTGCTGGACGATCATGATCGTTGCATTGGGAACGTCGACACCCACCTCAATGACAGTAGTTGACACCAAGGCGTCAAGCTCCCCTGCGCGAAACCGTCGCATAACTTCCGTTTTCTCATCCGTCTTCAGTCGCCCATGGAGAAGACCGACGCGACAGCTCGCCAGCTCCTCGTGTGACAGACGATCAACCTCGACGGTGGCGGCTTTTAGCGGCAGCGATTCGGACTCCTCGACCAGTGGATAGACGATATACGCCTGCCGGCCCGCGTCGAGCTCCGATCGCACGAACTCCCAGACGCCTCCTGCCTGCTGCGGTGTGACGAGCCTGGTCTTGACCGGCCTTCTTCCAGGAAGCACGCCCTCAATCGTCGAGACATCGAGATCGCCGAAGACGGTCATTGCCAGCGTCCGTGGGATAGGCGTAGCCGTCAGCACCAGAGTATGCGGCGCCGCGCCCTTCGACTGAAGAGAAGCTCGCTGGACAACGCCGAACTTATGCTGCTCGTCGATGATCGCCAGTCCGAGCTCGCTGAACCGGACATCCGGTTCCAGAAGTGCGTGCGTGCCCACCACCAGATCAATCTTGCCCGCCGCCAGGTTCCGCAGGATAACAGCCCGCTGCGACCGGGTGGTAGAGCCGGCCAGGTAGGCTGTACGAACCCTGCTCCCTTCAAGATACAGAGCTATCTTCGCCTGATGCTGGCCGGCTAACACCTCGGTTGGGGCAAGTAGAGCGACCTGCCTTTTGTTGGCGATAGTCGTAAGCGCTGCATAGACAGCCACGGCTGTCTTACCCGCACCGACGTCCGCTTGCAGCAGACGGTTCATGGGCTGGGGAAGGGCAAGGTCCGCCCTGATCTCGGCGATGGCTTGGTCCTGCCCGGCTGTCAGCTTGAATGGGAGCCTCCCCCTGATCCTCCGGTCTATCGCGTCAGTGGTGACTACCGGGTGGACTTTCCCCATTGTCTTGCGCTTCCGGCGGCTGATCTGCATCGCGAGCTGACAGAGGTAGAACTCGTCATATGCCAGTCGCCGACGGGCGATCGGCACATCGTCGAGCGACGTCGGTCTGTGGCACCGGGCCACCGCCGTACGACGCGGAGGTAGATTCCTGCCGCGGCGGATCGAATCGGGCACGAAATCCGTCACAGCCTCAAGAGCACCGTCAAGAACCTGGTCGACTGTCTTGGCGATCCGCTTGGAGGGAAGCTCAGCCGTCCCGGAGTAGACCGGGGCAAAATGGTCTTCATCATCCACAAGGGCGTTTTCCACCTTGTCAATGACCGTAAGTTGAGGATTGGTTAGCGAAGCCAATCCGCGATACTCCTTCACTTTCCCCGTAACTCGTACGATCGACCCGTACCTGAGCTTGTCAGCCAGGTAGGCTGAGTTGAACCACTGGACCCGGCAACTACCGGTTCCATCAACAACCGTCGCTGTAACACGCCCCTGTCCCAACCGACGCGTGTCCACCGAACGCAACTCCCCCACAATGGTGGCTGTCTGATCCAACACGAGCGAACCGATGGGTTGTGATTTGGGTTTGAGGTCGTATCGAAAGGGAAGATGTTCGATCAGGTCCCCGACAGTATAAAGCCCCAAGGTCGCAAACGCCCGGGCTCGGACCGGACCCACGCCTCGAATATACTGCAACGGGTCACCCAACCCCACGCTGCTTGTCACAGCTCGCGCTCCTGACCGCGTAGCCGACGGCTAAAGCTATGGGCCACCCAATCAACGGCGACCCATCAAGTCAACGTTGGTGGAGCACTAGCCCCAGAGGGGCGAAGGTCTTTAGCCACGGGTGCCAGTCCGTGGTGATAAGTGCCCCAAATGCCCAAGCCCCGGAGGGGCGACGAAGGTTCGCACCGCAAGCTACCCGACAATGCTCAATAGGACGCGTGGCCCATGGCTTTAGCCTTGGGGAACACGAGTTCTACCGTCGTAAGCGAGTCCCCCATCTCTAAAGGGATGGGCCACCCAACCCTAAGATCATGGCGTGACAGAGCACTAGGGTATCAAGAGCTTCTGGCCGACGAAAATCTTGTTGGGATTGGAGATCGACGGACGATTCGCCTCGTAGATTTCCTTCCACTTGCTCTGGTTACCGTAGTACTTCCGTGCGAGCGAGTAGAGCGTGTCCCTCTTGGCTACGACGTGGTACGTATCCGCCGGAGCAGGTTCGTAGATCGCCTGCGAAGGCGCGCTGCTGGGCACCGTGGCGGCTAGGTAGGTCGGCTCGGGCTCGTAAGCCGTGATGACTTCGTCGCTGGTTGGAGTAGCGTAGTACAGCGAATCATCCGGGACTGTGGTTACTTGCCCCTTGGTTGTCTTGTTTGCGGCACAACCCGCCAACATCACCGAGATAGCTAGAGCCGTAAGGTGGAATGCGTTCCGTCGCATGGTGGTGACCTCCTGTCTGAGAATATGGGGTGAATCTATCGACGCCACCCATCTTAGTGTCGGCGGCGTCGCTGTCAACGGCATCCTGCGTCTCGGTCGGCTATTTCACAAAACCAGACGATTCGGTATGAATGCATGTGGCCGATGCCTCGGGTGACTGGGAATTTGGGCTCTGTGGATCATGCGCGAAGTAGAACAGACATCCAACCGTAAGTCCCGTGGGGGCAGGCGATTCTCGGCTGTGATCCTCTTCATCGCCGTGGTCTACGTTACCCTGTTTTGGGGGCGGGCTGCCTCCCTCCTGCCCCAGCCGCTGGACGCATGGGGCCGTCTGCTCAAGCCGACGCTTGATGCCTGGTGGACGGACAATCCCGCACTGTGGCTGGCTGCCCACACCGTCGTGGGAATGGTTCTGCCCGGAGCAGCGCTCTGGGCTATGGGTTGCAGGCTCACCGACGCAGGGCTGGGGCTGCCCGACGCCCTCGGGCGGAGGATGATCACGGCAGGCGTGGTCTTGTCGACCCCCATAGGCCTGCTCTTGACGATGAGCATCCCCCACGGCGCTGCGACCACGCCCATCAACCTCCACTACATCTGCTCGATAGTGGTGATGATCCCGGAGCATTTCCTCATCAGCGGTGTGCTGGTAGCCCTCATGCTGCCCGGACGCAAGCTTCCCCATCCGATGGCCATCGCACCGGTGACCGGTGGGCCGATGCTCAAAACGCTGCGGTGGCTCGGGCTTGCCCAGCCGACTGATTCAACGAGCACGCCTCGCTTCCTTTCCTGGTGGGGGCTTGGATGGGATTCCCTGACGGCTGTTCTGGCGTCAGGGATGCTCTTTGGGCTGGTGCACATAGGCAAGAGCCCGCTGGAAACGGCGCTCTCCTTTCCCGGCGGAGCAGCCGTCGCCTACGTAACACTCCGATCCCACTCCATCTGGCCTGCTATCATTGCTCACTGGACGCTCAACCTCCTGCCGCTCGCTTTGCTTAATGTCATGTAGTGGCACTGCACCTATAACTTCGACCAACAGGTGCCCCACCCCTTCCAGGGGTGGGGAACGGACGTGCTATTCGACGGGTGGCCCATGTCCTCTGGACATGGGGGACGCGATGGGGGCACAATGCTCGGTCGGTTTTGGGATCTGAAGCTCGTAGGGTCCGCTGTGCGGACCAGTGGATCCGTTCTTCCACCCCAGAATGGTCCGCGGAGCGGACCCTACCCGCTGAGCGTTGCCACGGGCGGGTGGTCCATGGCTTTAGCCGGGGGGGGAGACGAATCGATGGGTGGTCCATGTCCTTCGGACATGGGGGAGTCGATGACTTACGCCGAGAAGTCGGAGATGAGGACGGGTATCGCTCGGCTCTGGAATCATCGCCTCCCCCACCTCCAGAGGAGGTGGGCCACCCGCCCCGTTCCCCGCCCTCTCGCGCCCTTCGCCCTATGACCGCTTGAACTGCTTTTCAAGATCGTCTCTGCTTAGCCTCAGCATCGTCGGTCGGCCATGGGGACAGCTGCTGGATTTCTCTATCAGGTGTTTCTGAGCGATCAGGGCGTTGATCTCGGACTCGGTCAGCGAGTCACCGGCTTTGACGGCAGCTTTGCACGCCATCATGTCGAGCACGCTGTGGACCACCTCCTCGGCGGACATTGAAGTCGGTCTCGACCGCAGCTCATCGAAGAGGTCGCGCATGAATCCCACGACGTCAGTATCCTTGAGAAAGGCGGGAAACGAGTTGACAGCCACGGAATCGCTGCCAAATGGTGTCACCTCAATCCCCAGCCGGTGCAGAAGATCAGCCTCACTCTCCAAAAGAGCAACCTGCTCGGGCGTGACGCTCAAGGTCTCGGGCAGCAGCAATCGCTGAGACTCGAGTGGTCCGTCGGTGATTCGCTTTTTGAGCTGCTCGTACATCACACGCTCGTGCAGCGCGTGCTGGTCGATGATGGCGATACCGTCCTCCGTCTCGGTCACCAGATACAGGTTGTGCAACTGGATAGCCCGCGCGCCCGCGGGAAGTGAACCAGGCGATGCCTGCAACGATGGGCCACCTGGAACAGGCCCTGCAGAACCGCATGGCGCCGCATCGGGGGCGTTTGGAGACGAGCCGTAGAGCGACTCCAATACTTCGCGTGGTACCATCGGACCAGACCGGCCCGGAGCCGCCGCCCCGATCGAACCAGCAGACTCCCCCGGAAGAGGCGGACAAACGGTGTCGCGACCAAACGCCGGCGGAGAGGATGAAGTAAGCGGCGTAGTCGCTTTCAGTGTGTCAGCCAGCTCTCTGCGCATCTGGTCTTGCTGCTGTGGTGATGCCTCCTGGCTGCCGGAACGGTCCGCCTTTAACGTGGCGGTCTTAAGCGCCGGGGCCAACTCACATCTCTGGAACGTCTCTCGCAAGGCGCTGAGGACCTGCGAGTGGATAACGTTGGGGTCCGACCAGCGCACTTCGGTTTTCGTGGGGTGGACGTTCACGTCAACGCTTGCCGGGTCAATCGTGAGGAACATGAAGATCACCCCGTGGCGATGGGGCTCGATCAGACCTCGATAAGCCTCCTTGACCGCGTGCTGGATGTAACGATCGCGAATGTGGCGGTTGTTGACGAAGATATACTGCCAGTTCGCGTTTCCGCGCGATTGGGCAGGCGGAGCGGCGTAGGCTTCGATACCCAAGCCTCGCTCCTCCCGGTTGATCTGCATCAGCTCGGAAGCCAATTCCACTCCGTAGAACTTCGCGATTCGCTCGAGGCGAGAATCGCACGACGGGAGGTTCTGGGTCATCCGGTTGTTGTTCGTAAGCTCGAAGGCGATGCTCGGGTGGGCAAGGGCCGCCCGGGCGACCTGCTCGTTGATGTGGCCAACCTCGGTCGAGTCAGCCCGAAGAAATCGGCGCCTCGCGGGGACGTTGAAAAACAGATCGCGCACCTCGACAGTCGTACCCACCGGACCGCCGGCAGCTCGGGATTCCTCCAGGACCTCGCCGCTCACGAGAATCTCGTGTGCTTCGTCGATGCCTCGACACCGCGAGACGATGCGCATCTTGGCCACGGCTGATATGCTCGCTAGTGCCTCGCCGCGGAAACCCATCGTCGTCAGTGAGAACAAGTCGTCGTCGCAGGTGATCTTGCTGGTCGCATGGGGTATGACCGACATCTTCAGATCGGCGGGCACCATTCCACGCCCGTCGTCCGCGATTCGAATAAGCCGCTTGCCGCCCTGCTCGATCGTGACGGCGATGCGCCCCGCCCCCGCGTCGATCGCGTTGTCCAGTAGCTCTTTGGCGACGCTGGCGGGTCTCTCGATGATCTCGCCCGCAGCGATCTTGTTAACTAGCTGGTCGGGTAGGACTTTTATTCGACCTTCGGTATCCATACGCTCACATTCCCATCACCCACGCCGTGCGCCGCAGACCAGAGCAAGCTCTGGCTCTATGTAGCAGTCGAGCGGCGCTTTTTCGCTCAGCGGTGCAACAAACCGGCCGCCACACCGAAACCGGAAGCGCTGATGCTCGCGGTTCTCGCCAGGCGCGAGTATAATACCCTTGGAAAGGAATCTGAAGGGGCGAAACAAACGGATCGCGCGGCGTGGCTGATTGCGCGCACTCTTCGCCGTCCGGGTCCGGAAGTTGTAGCCTACCACATCGAAAGGCGCAACCTTGGAGCAGCGAATCGGATTTCGCGTCGAGTGGGAAGGGGGAAATCCCGAGTCGGTGGAACTGGTGCGCGACAGGTGTCGCGAATCCGCCCAGGCCGGGTTTGACTGCGTCGAACTCGCCCTCCCCGCGGCAGGGCCGCAACGAGGCGACTACCACGACAACTTGGCTGAAGACCTTGCCGAGACGCTGGCCGGCGCCGGCGTGCGGGTAGCGACTCTGTCAGCCGGGTGCTCCCTGTGGAACGCCGACCAGGCTGCTGCCGAGGTCGAAGGGCTGCTTCGCTACTCGAGACGCCTGGGCGCGGAGGGGCTTAACCTGCTTATGTGTCCTGGAACCGGTCAGGAGGACGCCCGCAAAGCAATGGACTATGCCGATGCTGCCAACGCTGCCCATATGGTGCTAAGCCAGGTACGCGTCGAGGCGGAACGCACAGGCGTCATGATCTCTCTGGAAGCCTGCACCAACCGCTTGTTTCTTTCACCCATCGAGCTACGTCAGCTCATCGACGAGTTGAGTGCTTGGCCTTTCGGTGCATGTATCGATCTGGAGCGGGCAGCTCGATCGGGATTACCGGAGGATTGGCTTTGGACCTTGCGACAGCGCGTCCGGTGTATTCGCCTGCCTGGTCCCGATTCGCCGGACACTCAGTCATCGGCGCCGGACATAGATCCGGGTTCAATGGTGACAGCCTTGGATGACATTCGCTATCAAGGCCCCATCATCTGCAGCGGCCAAGGTGATCCATCCCATATCCGCCACAGTGTCGGCGAACGATTCCACCTCCACGGAGTTGCGACGTAACCGTGACGCCGGTCGTCGAATGCGACCGGAACTGCATACGGGTAGCATGCACCCGGCACGACAATCGCCGGGAGAACGGAGAATCATGGATATGCATCGACGGCTTTGGAATGCTCTCATTGTGCTGGTCGTACTCACCTCATCAGGCGGCTGTCGCCAGAAGGAGGAATCTCCCCAAACACTTAAGCTCGACGGCAAGATCGAGAAGATCACCGCCCAGGCTGATGGGACCGGCGAGATCACAATCAACTACTTCAGCAAGAAGCATAACAAGACCGCCGAAGGCGTGGGTGAGGTGACAGCCGAGACGAGAATCCTCATCAACGACAAGCCGGGGACAATCACAGACCTGAGAGTGGGTGAACGCGTTTACGGAGAGGTCCTTGTCCGGAAAAATGGCGAGGAAAAACGTATGATCGCCCTGGAAATCCACGTCGATCGGGCAGTATTATCCGGCGGATGATTCACCTACCCGTTGGGTACTTGTTGACCGTCCTGCGGTCTGATCGGCTATTCTCATGACGGTGAGCCGCAGTTCTTCAGGCAAGCGCACGATATCTCATTCGAAACCAATAGCCATGTCCAACACAACGACGATGACAATTGCCAACGTAGTAGCTCTAGTGTTTGTGACTGCCACGACCATCCTCGCGACGGATGTCGAGGATTCGCGTATTAGTGCGTTGCCGCCTGCGGCGCAATCCGCAGATTCCGCCGGAACCGAGCACAGATCGGACAGCTCCATTCGCAAACGGATCATCCCCTGGCTGGAGGTGAACTCGCCCACAGCCGAAGTGCTCACGCTTGTGCCAGGCACGGTCGGTGCGAAAGCTGGACAGATTAATCGTGACTTCTTTGTTGCCAGTTTGGCGCACTGGTCCAAGGTCTCAAACGCCGTCATTGTAACAACCCGGGTGGGTAATTCCCGCCACCTCTATCCATATGTGATGAGCCGCAAACCCGAGAATGTCCACATCATTGGCGGCTTCAAGACATCGATCCTCCCCGGCGCGACTGCGCGAAGCGCGGAAGAGCAGAGCACAAACAAGTACCTGTTCGCGGACGAAAAGACGTGGCTGCAGATGGCGAGCGAAGCCCGAGAGATAACTCGAACCACCGGGAACAACGTCATCGTGCTCGAAAACGAGGGCGCTTTGTGGCGGTTCAACACGGGCAAAGCCAGCATAGACATAGAGAAGCTCTACCGGTCTCTCGCCCCGATGCGTGAGACCGGTATCCAGTTCTGGATCTATCTACCATCCATCCTGGAAAACACACCCAATGTGCCTAACCGAGAGAAGGAAACCGAACGGCTGTTCAAAGCCGTGGCGAAAGCTCTGCCCGGTTCGGTGTTTTTCGGCACCCACACAGCGTGGCACGGGTGGAGATCTCGGGAGGGCGACGTGCGGCGACGACGCGCGGAAGAGGACATCGTCGGGGCTGATTCCATCCACGAGATGCTGTATGTGGGCCTCGATGGGTACACCCATCTCAAGGGCGGCAGAAAGCGACGCTGCTACACGCCAACAGAATTACTGGCGGAAGTTGACCGACTACCGGGGCAGGTGTTCATCGTGTATCCGGGCGCCAAACGATGGATGCCCGTCGGCAACCGATTCGAGACACTGCTCTCCCGGTAGAATAGACCCACCAATACCTCTCGCCATCATCCTATAGCGAATCCCACGCCATCACCCGGGAACAACCACCACGCAAGCAGAGCTGACAACACCACCGCTTCCCAGACGCAAACCCTCGTGGGGCGTCTGGCATCTCCTCAGGTGGTCCTCAAGGAGATACCCCAACGGGCTTAGGTCAATCCACCTTGAGACCGAGTTTGTCACGAGCCGCTGATCGCTTCCATAAACTCGATGAAATCTACCAAGTCTACATCATTGTCACCGTCGAGGTCCGCATCCTCACAGCCCTCCAGTACGCCTCCGCTGGGACCGGTCAGGCAATCAACAAACAGAACGAAATCGTCCAGGTCGACGTCGTCGTCGCCATCAAGATCGCCAGGAATCCGTAGGATGCAAGTCTCGTCGTACAAGTGCGTTCCAGGTGTGGTCAACGTCTGGAGCAACTCTGTCGGATTCTCTCCCGCGAGACTTCCCACGCCACCGAGCTGCCATTCATCTTGAGCAAACCCCAAGCCGGCGCCCGAGTTCCACTCAGATTCACGGCGAGAGTAGCCCTGCGTGAACTCCCAGGGTTCGCCAGTTCCATCCACTCCGAACACACCGTAGCTGTCGACGAAATGCGAAGCCGTGTGGGTATCGGTCAGGATGAGGCGTTCATTACCGTAGCCGAACGGAACGTTCGTATCCATGTCGGCGGAGATGCCGTAAATCCCGCCAAAGGCGCCCGTGCACTGGCCCCCGAAATTCGAGTTGATCACGAAAGACTCGCCGGCGACGATGGTCTTGCCGGTCAAATCGACGTCGATCTCAATGTCGGTGCTGTCGCCGGTCTGAACGATGACCCCTCCTTCAAAAAACACGTAATCAGCCGGACCTGTATTGGTGATCTCAATCCACCGCGGGCAATCCCCGCTTTCCGCTCCCTGGACGACCTCGCTGATTATCAGGCAGGACGAATTGTACGGCAGGCACGGATTAGGATCGCAACCCGTATCGTTACCCACGTACTCACCCTCCACCGCCACGCATTCCAACTCCGTCATTACCGTACAGGTTTCATCTTCGCAGCAAGCCCCGATGGCGGGCTCTGTGCATGCCTCTGACTCTGACAGATCAAGGTCAGCGTAATCATCCGGCAATCCAAACCCCTGAGAAATACCGACGATGGAATCGCTCGAATCCACACCCAACCAGGTAATGCGCACCTCACCGGTGACGAACATCTCTATCTGGAAGGTGTTCGACCCGCCGGCTGCATATTCGGGGACGTTCTGCCAAGTGACAGCTACGCCTACTCCAATGTCCTTCCAACTGACCGTCCCTCCACTTTCCGGATTGAGGTCGTCGAACAGTGCCGAGATTCGCGGCTGTGCAAAGTGCCCCTCTAATGATTCCTGAGCTGTAGCGTCGCTACTTGTGAACGAGATGTTGCCGTTGGCGTTTACATAGCAGGTGTCGCTGTACAGTCCATAGATCGGGAAGTCAAACGGAAGTGTGATCTGCTGGCTACCGTTATTAAGCACAGACAGATTCGTCCCGCCTTTCGGATCCGTCGGTAACACTTTCGCGGGCAGTATACATACCGAATAATAATCTCCCGAGCCGTCTGGGATGAGGGCCAGCGTACGCCCATCAAGATCAAAGAGGGCGCGATCTCCGGTAAACTCCTCCGTAAAGTAATCGATCTCGTCAGTCGTCGTAAAGCTGAATGTGGCCGAATACTCGCTCGTCTTACAGCCATTTATTGATCGCACATGCCAGTAATACTCTGTATACAGTTCCAGGGCTACGTCCACAAGCACACTCGTATCTATGACCGTGTCGCTGAACACGATGTCGCCAAAACCGAGATCGCTCGCCAGTTGCACTTCATACCTGGTGGCGGCCCACGAGGGCATCCATGTTAACTGAGGTGTCAATGCTACGTCTATCGCGTCATCCGCCGGGGAATCCAGCACAACATCGGCAGGATACTCGTTGGCAATCGTAAGTTCCACGAACAGGGATTGCTGCATGGAGGCTGATGTCCCGACGACCTCGATGTCGTATACACCGGGATCGGCGCCGGCCAGGTTGCCCACCGCCATCATGGCATTAAAAGGCGGCGCCTGAATATTCTCATCAAACTCAAGCGTTGCCCCCGTCGGCAGGCCGCTGGCGCTAAGAGTAACGATTTCATCAAACCCGCCCGTTCCTCGAACATCAACAACGTAGACAGCTTGGTCGCTCGGTGGACAACACAAATCCAGCATTGTTGGAAAGGACGAGAGAGTGAATCTAGTGGGCTGAGGCAGGCGCAGCGCCGGATCACCCAGCAGAACAAACTCCTCGAAGAAGTTGCGAATCACGATTTCGTTCTGTTGCGGTGGATGCTGTGGATCCCCATCCCAATCGCCATATTCCTCCAGGAATCGATACAGCCCCCGCTGCCAGGCGGAACCTACCTCCCAGATGTTGTCCTCGAAGACAGCGGCAAAGAAGGCGCCTTCCAGCATGGCGCATGAACCCCATTCCTCCGCGGTTCCACTGTCGACGTAATCCGACGCGGCTATATAAGCCGCAGCGCCCTTGTTGCCCGCCCGAAGCCACGTCTCCCCGAAGCATTCATCGTAGTCAAAGTGAGCTGTATTGCAGGACCAGCCCAGCACCAACCCATACAACCCGGTATTGGCCAGGGCGTTAACGTTGGTACTGCTAAAGGCCGGGTCCCACCATCCCGAGGCGCTGCTGTGACCAAAGTATGCGGTAAACAGGCAGCCGGAGTTTACAGCATCCATGATGTCCTGCGTACCGCCGCCTTGCGAAGAATACACCCTGACGGCGGAATAGTCATTGGGCTCGAAGTAGTTCTCAATAACGAACTCATGCGCAGGTTCCGCCGTGCCGAGCGTACCAGCGCTGGCCACGAACGCACCTCGCTTGACATAGTCGGGGTCGGAGAAGACACCGGCTTCGACAAACAAACTCTTGTCGACAATAGCCTGCAATTGCGTTTCAGTCCTGACCGAGAAACGCCCGATCGGCATATCAGGATACCAATCACCGACACCATCCATACACACGTAAGGCAAGTCGGTAACCGCTTGTTCGGTGCCATCTCCCTCCCAGTGTGGAATTGTACTCGCTGTTGAAGAGAAGCCGTCCGTGTCACCGACCAACAGTACATAGTCGGGCGCATCCGGTGTTCCCCACAAAGTCTCTATGTAGCTCTTAATAGCCGTGTTGCTCGTACCGGAAGGCACAGAGTAGGCTGACACTACGAAACCCATCGCTTCCTTGGCGGCGATGAACTGACTGAGGGCCGCACCGCCGACATAGCTTTCTGCGGCGACGACAAGGTAATTGTCCGCCGGCGGCTCGGGCATCCGCATGCTGGGGTCGCCGAGCAGCTTGAAACACTCTGTCCAATCGCGGGAAACCGGATCGTCCGGGCCGTAGTATGCTATGAAGTAGCCGGCCGCCGCCTGACAAGCTGGACCAAGCTCACGGATGTCGTCGTCGTACATGGCGCGAAAAAGAAAAGTGTAGAGATTCTGCCAGGCCGACCAGCCGTAGGGCGTCTCCAGTCGGCTCGTGCCATAGCCGGCTGCCGCTCCCTTGCCGGGAACAAGAAGCCACTTTTCGAGGAACCCCGGCGACGATTCTTCTTCTATCAGATGAAAAGCTCCACCGCTGCAACTGAAAGTCATAATGAACGGGAACATCCCGTCATTTGTAAGACCCTCGATGTCATCGAAGTCAAACAGCGGCGATCCCCACTTCTGATACCCAGCAGCGTGACCAAAGAAGGCCACGAGAGACGTACCGATATTGAAGGCATCGATAACATCCTGGGTCGTGCCTCCTTCCGCCGCACAGACTTCAGTGGACTCGATGCCACCTGGCGTCATGTACGTGTCTATCATGTCCAGGTGTAGCTCCCTACCCCCGCTATATGAATCCTCACCGGAGATAAACAGGGCTCGTTCCGCATACCCGGGGTCGTCGTAGTCGCCTCCATCGACATACAAAATCTTGTCCACAACATCCTGCAACTCACTCACCAATCTCACGGGAATGCGCCCAAGAGCCATGTCAGGGTACCAATCATCACCGCCGTCCATGCAAGCATAATCATTGTCGGTTGCACCTTGGACAGGGGGAAGGCCAGCCCAGACCGGGATCGAGTAGGGTCCGGCTGTTGTAGCCCAGCGGAGAGCGTCACCCACCAAAAGAAGATAATCTGGAGCATCAGGTGTGTCCCAGAGACTCTGTATATAGGCCTTGATGGCTGTCTTGTCCGTACCGGATACAGCGGTATATGTTGTTACATCAAATCCCTGGGCGGTCTTGGCATCGGCGAACTGAATGAGTGGAGCACTGCCGGCGAAGTCCTCAGCCGTGACAATCAGGTAGTTGCCCAACTCTCCATCTCTTTGCTTCGTATGCCGTGCCGGATTCAGCACAGCCGTGTGCATCCCGGAGACGGGTGCCAAGTTCACCGGGAAACCCTCACCGCCACGGAAACGCAGCCGAACATGAACCTCAGGCTGTACCATGATCTGCCCCCGGACCGGATTGTAGGATACAGGTCTGGCTTCCAGGAGATAGAGTACCGTCCGCCGGGCTATGCCAAGCCTGGTGATCGTGACCGCCTCGGTCGGTGAGAACGCGTCTTCGCTATAAGACGACTTGTGCCACCGGAAATCTGACGACACAAATGGGAGAAGAGAATCGTGGATCTTGTATTCCGAATCGGCCGAGGCTCTTTCGATTGCCTGGGAATCCAGACTGATCGGCCTTTGCATCGGTATGACCGGCTCCGTAAAACCAAGTGAACTCAGAGCGACAATCGAAGATTCGGATTCTTGGACGCTCAAATCGACCGCCGCGCCTTCCGGTACGCCGAAGAGCCTTCGCACTACCGGCAGTGCAGGCGCGCCCGGTTCGCCGGCGATCGGGGTCTCGGGGCACGTCACCTGGACGAACTCACCAGCCTTGGTCGATTCGTTTGCTAGCTCGATGCCAGCCACGTGAATCGATACATCGAGCCCAGTATCGCCATACCAGTGGACGACGACCTCAGGAGCTTGCACCGGAACCGAGCCTGTCGGCGAGAGGGCTCCGTCTGGTTTGACTGTGATCGAGGTTCCCCCCAACACAGTCGAAACAACCGCAAAAAGTCCGATTACCGTTAGCAGCACATGAAATGTGCGGCGACTTCGATTGAAGAAGCACATAGAATCCTCCTTGGTGGCTGTCTTTGTTATGGATACACCCCGGGCGGGGGGCTGCCCGACTCCCCCAGCGAACACGAACAGCAATCGAACAACATCCCATTAGAAATGATAACAATCCCGAGCGTCCCAGGCAACCGATCTTACGCCTCGTATCCGTCCCAGGGTGTATGGCAAAAGAGTCGTGAATCGATAATTCACGGGAGACTGCAACCGGATGGCGCCGTCCACCCCAAGTGTTATCGGACGTGCTGAGGGCTGCGCGGCGTGTCGCCGATAGTACAAACGGTTCAGCGAGGATCGCGCTCCAGCGGGCACCAGGACGGCAACCGTGGGATTGCGCCAGACGGGCCCAGGGGCTGGAGTGTGATCGGGAGAGAGGCCATTCGGCGTCTGCGCGCGTTGCCGGGCGCCGGTTTGGGCCCGGTTTGCCAGATCGAGCCAGGCAAACGCCCGGTATGAGTGGCCGTTGGTCTGGCACATGATTACCAATACGGCTATCGTGTCCGCTTCCCAAAAAGGTGGCGTTACAGGGTAGGTCGACAAACCCCGGAAGGGGCGCCCCGCACGAGCTGCCCGCCGACTCGTGCAGGTAGCTCAGAATAATGCGTTCAGGTATCTCGGACATCACCGTCTCCTTCGGTTCGCGGGCGGTCGTGTTGGTCCTTGGGCTCGCCGTCCAGAGCTGTCTTGCGTGGTATCTGGAGCCAGACGGGCGAGGGTCGTACGCCGTGTGTATGACTTACACCATGCTTCTGGGAGTGTGCTTCACTTTCGGGCTCGACGGGGCCAGCCAATACCACGTAGCCTCCAAGAAGCTGTCGGTCTCCGAAGGCATTTCAGCGATGCTCTGCCTCCTGGCGGTTGGCATATTCGTGGCGATTGTCGGCGGACTGGCGGCCATCAACTTGCCGTTGGAGTTCTTCAAGAAGGCCTCGGGGACAGCCCTGATCCTGTCGGTCGTGTCAGTTCCGTTGTTCATCTGGTCTGGTGCGTTGCTGTTGCTGCTGGCGGCTTTGAGGGAATTTCCGTGCCAGGCTTTATTAACCAGCACTATGTCCTTCGTGAGACTCGTCGGAACTTTCATTGCTATCGGCCTGTTTTCCTGGGGCGTCATCGGGGCGGTAGCGGCAAACATGGCAGCCTTGTCAGTCACGGTGGGGCTTGCTGTCGCGTTTCTTCTCAAAAGACACCGCCTCCACTGGGTCAGGCCTTCGTGGCAACGCCTGCGCGACCTTATCGGGTATGGGGGGAGATACTACTTTGCGGCGTTCAGCACTCTGGTAAACTTCCAGATCGGCGCCATCATGGTGGCCTTCTTTGCCACTGAGGGAGAAATTGGGCTTTTCACTCAGATAACTACGCTTGTCGTATATGTGATCTTGGTTTCAGATGTCATCGGCGGCGTCATTCACCCCCGGATGGCGAGCGATCGTGGAGGCCGTCCGGAACTGGCGGCGCAGGGTTCCAGAATGGCTGGCTATGTTGCTACTGGGGTCCTCGTCGTCCTGGCGGTTTTCGCCAAACCGATAGTGGCCATGCTGTTCTCGCCCAAGTTCCTGCCGGCGGTTCCGCTGATTTGGATCCTCGTTCCAGGCGTGATTGTCCGGGCGTCGACCAAGGTGCTGGTTCACTACATGAGCGCGACGGACCGCCCCGGGATCTTCTCGATCTCGGCTATCACCAGCGCAGGTGTCAACTTCATCCTCCTTCTGGTTCTGCTGCCGACCATGGGACTGGATGGAGCGGCTTGGGCGATGAGCATCGCTTATCTCTGCGGCGGACTCGTCTTGTTGGTAGCGTTCCGCATCTATAGCGGTCTATCGTTGCGGCGGAGTTGGCTGCCGCAACGGGCGGATTGGGATCTGGTGCTGGGAATCATAAAAAAGGCCCATGCCAAAGTGTTCGGCGGCACCGAGTGACGGTAGTCGTGCTTCCCGCCTTTCGACGATTGAGAATGGGCCGCGTCCGAGCCTTCTTCAAGACCATCGCTGATCATTGGGCTGGCAAGTAACGGTTTGACCGTCTTGACCACGACTTCTCATCGATGAGGGATGGCGCGGAAGACGGTCACTCCGGTTGCGGGGCTACCTGGCTGCGAGCGTAAAGATGCTTGCCGCTCGAAGTCTGCTCAATCCCGTCCACGTATTCGACATCCACGCGTGCCTGGTGATCGATGTGGGCCTCAATCTCCTCCTTGACTCCGCCCAGCTTACTGTGAGTCTGATCGGTGAACCTGCTATTCTTCACAATCAGCAGCCTGATGTGGTCGGGCTGATCCTGATGAAACTGGAACAGCTCCACGCCGTCAAAGCCCTTCGCATAAAGCCGCAAAATGAAATATAGGCTCGGGTATTCCTTCCCATCAGGGAAGCGAAAGACATCCGCGACTCGGGCGATTTGCAGATCCATCAACGGTGATTGTCGCCCGCAGTCGCAGGCCCCTTGCACCAGAAGACCGCAGTCACCATTGACATATCGCAGAAACGGCATCGCCCAGTTTCTCAGACCGGTGATGATCAGCGGACGGGTCCCTTGTTCGTTGGGTTCGCCGTTTTCCACAACGACCATGTCCGGATTGATGTGCATGCTGCCCTGCTCGCAGGTGCATGCGATGTGGATGGCCTCACCGCATCCGTAAAGATCAAACACCTTACACTCAAAAGCCTGCTCCAACAGCCTTGCCTGCTGCTCAAAGAGCTTCTCGCTGGTGGTATACACGCCTTTGATGCACGGAAGAGTTTCCTGGCGGTCGAGAAGCCAGCGAGCGAATCGGCTTCCAGATGAAGCGTAGCAAACCAGAACCGAGGGCTTGTTCTTCTTCAGAACCCGCAACCACTCCTCGAATTCCCGGTCGTTGGCGTCGAAGGCGTTGAAGTGCAGTGTGCCGCTGACGGAATCCCGCAACCACCGCTTCCATGAGGCGCGGGCGTTGGCGGCTGCGTTGAATCCCCAGATGCTGGCGACCTTCTCGCCCGGCTGCCATCCACAACGACTGTAGATCCGCCACAGGCCTGCCACGATGTGCTCGCTACGCTGCCGGTGACCGAAGAAAGTGAGCGGAGCCCCGGTCGACCCTGTCGTATGCACGGGGTACATGCTCGTCCTGGGGTAATTGGTGGCCAGCATCTGCTCCTGCCACTTGCGCACATCATCCTTGGAGAGCGGCGGGATTTTGACCAAGTCATCCAGAGATCGAATATCCTGCGGGCTCAGCGAACACTGGTCGAAACGCGTGCGATACACGGGGACATTCTCATAGCAGTGACGTACGAATCGCCGCAGCAGATCGGTCTGATACTCGCGCCACTGCTGATCGGTCCAGTATTCGCGTTCCATCAGCTCCTTGTACAGACGGCCGAGCCGAAACCCGCGAACCCGCCATCCGAACAGAGCCAGGGCGTGTCGAAGTGGCCTGATCCCAGCCATGAAAGTTCCTTGGCAGCGAGGCGAGCGAATCGGCCCCGAGGCGGTCATCCCACAAATTCACCCTGACAGCAATCCGGGCAGTCCCCACAGGACAATCCCGGCCTAGGTCGCCGCCGCACAAGCCACCCTACTAAAGCAGAGGTTTACGGTTTGGCTAGGCGCTGAAACCTGCATCCCCGCACTGCCACGGGGAATCGTTTTCCGGGGTATCCGCGCCCTCACATCGTCACTACGTCGTAAGCTTCATATCGGTTCAGCCCCGACCAAGCCTTGACCCGCTCCGGTCGTTCGGCGAGACGATACGGGGATCCGACTTCCCTCTCGGGGATAAAACTCAACGAGTAGAGAGTCCTCGCGTCGGTTGCCAGGCTCGATCGGGGAAAGACCTCATGCCAGATCGCCAAAATGGCGATTTTATGGGTACGTCGGGCGGCGCCCGCATTTCCGGCGACTCAGCGATAGCGCCATTCGATTGGGGGGTTGCAGGCGGTGGCGGACGCTCGCAAGACACCCGGATAGTCCGCCGACAGACTAAACCGTTGCCCCCGTGCGTGGTGGACAATAGCATGAGGCCACGAGCCGTTGCCCGGCCATCGGCCGCATAGAGGTGCTCTCGGAAACCCGGGCGGGCGCGGCGTCGGCTCGGGCTGCCACAGGGACACTACCCGGCAGCCTTGTGCTTGTTTTAGAGACCCTGTGAGCGTATAGCGCGGCCCGTTGCGACGTTGCCGCCCCACCACCAGCTAACGACGAGGATTGACGAGCGGGGCGGTTAACAAGCTCGGACCGCTTATGGCGGTACGACAGCTGCGCTCGCTGCTTTTGCTGTGTGAGCACGATATGACTGAGGTTCCATTGTTGCGCAGGCAAGCGGCGTTCCCAGAAGCTCCGTTCTCCACAGAACGTGGTTTTCGGCTCGGCAGCGCCTTCATTGTGGCTACTGTGGTTCTGTTGGGTCTGGCGTGCGTTCTGTTTCTCTCAGATGCCGTTGTTGGAGCCGGTGTCGTTGCCAGCGTTTGGGCTGTCGGGATCATCTTCGCAAGCCCAAGGGCAGGTGTTGTCATTGCGCTGACGATCCAGGTATTCGATATTGCGCTCAATCCGGAAGAGGGCGGATCGTACCAATGGCTGTCTCCCGGTCGTGTGATCGCGGTTCTGGTCGTGCTGTCCTACTTCCTGCGCATCCTGGGTGGTCGCAGCCCCAGCATGGTACGCACCAGGGGCATGATGATAGTCCTCGGGCTCTTTGCTGCGTGGTGTTTTGTTTCCCTCATGTGGGTGGAGGTCTTCGACCGAGGCCTGCTTTCGGCCACGAAAATACTCCTTCAGGTATTGACCGTCCTTGTGGCCATTGACATGTTGTCGGAACTGAGAGTCCTGCGCCAGGCTTTGCTCTTTATCTGCGTGGGTGCGTTTCTGGGCGGGATGTACGCCTTGTTCAGTGGCGTGGCGGTTCGCTCTGCGTCGGAAGCCAGACTTGCGGTGCGGGGTACGGGCATCAACACACTGGCGGTCAGCGCGGGCATCGGCGCCGTGGCGGCCATTGCACTGATGGTCCAACGGCGGACACCGGGTGTGCTGCTTGTAGCAATCACCTCCACAATTGGAATAACGTTGCTCTTGTTGCGAACAGGAACTCGTTCCGCCATTCTTGGCGTACCGATGGCCGTTGCCATCGGAGCCGTCCTGGCCTATTGGCGCAAGGCACATAAGCTCGTTCTTATCACCATTGTCATGGCGACCATCAGCGGGGGTACGCTGTACTGGGCGTTAGAAACGGGTTTCATCGAAGGGAAGCTCCGCGATCGAGTCATGGGTGTTTTCGAAACCAGTGCCTACGAGACAAACGAGCGATGGGATTTGTGGGAAGAGGCCTTGAGAATCTACTTACGAAACCCCATCGGTACTGGTGCCGGCAACGAAGCTCTGGGGTATATGGAATTGCGAGGCGGATATGGATCACTCGAGTCGCACAATACGTTTATCTCCGTCCTGTTGCAGTACAACGTCGTGGGACTTGGTCTTTTCATGACGTTTTGCATCTTGCTCTTTCGAGGTCTCCTTCATGTGAAAGACCCAGCGGTAAAGGCCGGGGCGGCCATGCTTCTGGCATATGTTCTTCTCAACGCGCTAAAAGGCAGCAGCGTCGAGAATCGCATGCTCTGGCAACCGATTCTATTAGCGGCGGCCATGATCGAAGCTGACTATCGTAAGTACAGCACCTACGCCGAGCTTGAAGACGAACGCTAAGTTCGACCCGATCGCCAGACAGAACAGCGCGGGCACCGCTCCGATGGCGTGTTCGCTCGGAACAGCAACGGACTATTGCAGTGTCAACCTTGGCTCTGCACTTTTTGATGGTCGGGCCGGGAAGCTGCAATGTCGATTACCTTCTTCTAAGCCAGACCTTGCTCGGCTCGGGACTTCCGGGAAGAACGACGTACAACGGGGAGCCATGGAACCGAAGAAGAAGATACTGGGTATTGTCTCGGCTATGCATGCCACGCGGCAGGGGGAGGGCGTGTGTATCCACCTCTCCTTCGGCCGGGTCATCGATCAACTAGCCAAGAGCCACGACAAGACCTATCTGTCGGTACCGATCAAGACCGCGGGCGCGGACGCATCGCGGGACCATCGCATCAAAGTTGACAACCTGGAGGTGATCGCCCAACCTCCCTATAGCAGTTCGCTGGGGTCCTTGAAACATGTGGTCGGGATCGTGCGGGCCTACTTCCGCATCTGCCGCCGCGTGCATTTCCTCTTCATTCGCGGCATGGTGCCTTATGTCGGCGTCTTGTACTTGTTTGCTTTTCTGTTCCGGCTTAGACCATGCCATTGGATTACTGGCAATCCGATTGCTCTTTTGCAAACCCATCGCCGGTCGAGCCGAGTGGTCGACGCCTTCTCCCTCGCGTATGCCAGGCAAGACCGCGCGTTGACCAGGCTTGGGCGCTGGTTGACCGGTGGAGCATTTGTCTGCAACGGGCAGGAACTGGGCGACATCTACAAGTCACCACGCACCGTGGTTGCCGTGTCAAGCACAGTGACGGATGACGAGTTTCATGAGCGTTCGGACACTTGTCAGGACTCTACAGTCCGGATTCTATTCATCGGGTTTGTTCGCCCGGAAAAAGGTGTCCAGTACCTGATAGAAGCCGTCAACAGACTCAAGACCGACAGACCCTGGGAACTGGTGCTGGTGGGACCCTGTGAGCCATTCCACGCCTATCGCGCCAAGCTGGACAATCTCATTGAACAGTCCTGCATCGGTGATCGCGTGAGCTGGGAAGGGTATGTCCCTTACGGACCAGACATGTTTCGTTACCTGCGGGAGTGCGATGTGTTTGTGCTCCCTACGCTCTCCGAGGGAACTCCGCGAGTCCTGGTGGAAGCCCGTGCCAACAGTCTGCCGGTTGTAGCAACAAACGTGGGTGGAATTCCGACATCGGTAACAGATGGCGTGGATGGCCTGCTTGTGCCACCCAAGAACGTCGATGCACTCGCTGACGCCATCACACGAATCGTCAACGACGGGGAGTTGCGCCGCGCTCTTATTCACAATGGTTTGAGGTCGGCACGAAGCCTGACCGTGGACCGGTTCGCGGACTTGGTTGTTGGGGTCTTGAGGGAATCGAAATAAGGTGCAAGCGTATGACACGGGCACTGAAATACTGCTGGCTTCAGTTGGTCATGTTGTTGACTTCATGGTTGCCGGACTTTACATTCATTGTGCGGTTTCGTGGGTTTCTGGCCAAGCCGGCCTTCAAGAAATGTGGGCGAAACTTCCAGATCGCCAGGCACACGGAAGTGTGTTTCGGGTCGAGAATTGTTGTGGGTGATGACGTGTTCATGGGACGTGGAACATGGATTCACGCCTCCGAAGGAATGACGATTGGTGATGGGGTGCAGTTCGCACCGTACAGTGTTGCCATTACCGGCAACCATGGGAAGTTCCGAGGGTCCTACCGCTTCGGACATGGGTTGCGGGGACCGATCGTGATCGGCGCCGGATCGTGGATCGCAACGCACGCAGTCATCACCGCGTGTTGTCACATTGGAGAGGGTGTACTGGTCGCGGCCAATTCGGTCGTCACCAAGGATGTCCCTGACCATTGCATGGTCGGAGGCGTCCCCGCTCGTGTGATCCGGGAGAATGTGGGCGATGATGACCCGCGTGCCGTGCCATCAGAGCCCGACTGAACCACACTCCGATCGATCAAGCGTCTTGTCAAGGACACAACACGCTTGAGAACAGAAGGTCCGTGCCATGCCCAGTTTGCACACGTTGTATCAGCGACTGCCATACCCGCTTCGCGTGGCGATGGCAAGCACCAAAGGGTACTCCCTGCGCCGTTGGCGCTATGGCCCCGAGACCGATCGCTTGATCGCCGACATCCACAGTCGGGAGAAGTGGAGCGCCGAGCAGTGGAGATCATGGCAGGCAGAGCGCCTCTCGCTTGTCCTCGAACGTGCCGTGAAGGAAGTTCCATATTACCGTGATTATTGGCGCGAACATTCGACGCCGGGCGATTCGGAGCCTTGGCGGAATCTGGCAAACTGGCCGATCCTCAAGAAAGACGTGGTACGATCCAACAGCCGTGCGTTTGTATCCGAGGCGTGCAGCATTTGGAAAATGGCGACGAACGAGACGAGTGGAACGACAGGAACGCCTGTTTCATTCTACCGAACACTCGATACGGTTCGACTGTGTTACGCTTTCTTCGAAGCCAGGGTACGGCAGTGGCATGGCGTTTCCTGGAAGCACCGATGGGCGATACTGGGCGGGCATCTTGTAGCCCCTTTCCATCAGAAGAAGCCTCCCTTCTGGGTCTGGAACATAGCCCTCAACCAACTTTACTTATCTACGCACCATCTTACCGCTCAACATACAAAGTCGTTTGTTGACGCCATGCGACGCCATAGGGCGAACCACTTGGTTACGTATCCGGCTTCGGGGAAGGTGATGGCCGATCATATGCTGGAGCAGTCATTGGAAGCGCCGCCGCTTAGGGCTGTTTTCTCGAATGCGGAAGGTCTGACGCCCGCCGCCAGAGACTCGATGACAAGAGCTTTTGGTTGCCCGGTTGTTGACACCTACGGAATGGGCGAACATGTGTTGGCTGCCAGCGAGTGTCCTGAGGGGCGCATGCACACCTGGCCCGAGATGGGATTGATTGAGGTTTTCGACGATTTTGAAGATCGTCCGGTCAACGACGGCGAAGCGGGACGCCTTATCCTGACGGGTCTACTCAACGCAGACATGCCCCTCATCCGGTACGAGGTGGGTGATAGAGGCAGATTGGCCACCTCCGACACAACATGCCGATGCGGCAGAACCCTTCCGTGTTTGGCCGCCATCGAGGGTCGAGCGAGTGATCTTCTGGTGACTCCGGACGGACGACGTATATTCTGGCTCAATCCGACATTCTACGGGCTGCCCGTCCGGGAAGGCCAGATTATTCAGGAACGCCTGGATCGAATTGAGGTGCGAGTACTCCCTGCTGCCGGGTTCGGCGAGGCCGACAAGGCGACAATCATACAGCGTCTTCGCGAACGAGTTGGGGAGGTGGACATCCGCGTGAACGTTGTCGATCATATTCCCCGCTTGGCCAGCGGGAAGTTCCGTCCGGTTATATGCAAGCTGAATCTCTCTACAGTATCCCATAACGGATAAAGCCCGAATGATACTGGCGAAGCTCTATCGACTGATCCGCAGGCGCGAGCCGCCGTACTACTGGAATTACAGCATCTGTCTGATGGTCTGGAAGGTGTTGCGGAAGACCCTCAACGTCGTGATTGTACCGTTCGTCCCCTTCAACTCTGTCCGCGTCCTCTTGTACAGGTTGGTGGGCTACAAAATTGGCAAGGGCCTGTTTATCGGCATGCGTTGCTACATGGACGATGTGGATCCCGGTCTGATCACGATCGGCAACAGAGTGACCATCTCATACTGCTGCAAATTTGCGGTTCATGGGCGAGACCAGAAGCATACGCCGATTGTCATCAAGGACTATGCTTACATCGGCTTGGGTGCCATGTTCCTCTCTGGCAAAGAGGGGATTACAATAGGGGAGGGGGCTATCATCGGCGCCGGTGCCGTGGTCAACAAGAGTATCCCTGATTATAAAGTGGCAGCGGGTGTTCCGGCACGCATATTGGGGGACGCACCGCGAAGGGAGAGCGGGGCGATCGACCCGAGGCTTTACCGAGACTTGGATACCGTCAGTCGTGAGGACGTGGCTCCGAGCTCCTCGCCGTCGAAGCAGACAGAGTCGCCTGATTGACCTTCAGGGCACGTGTCCCCCCGGCAAGAACGAGGGTCTATGTTGGTCTCGATCATCATTCCGATGCGTAATGAGGAGGCCTTTGTCGGCAAGTGCCTCGATTCCGTCCTGGCCCAGATCGAAGGGCGCCACGACGTCGAAGTGCTCTGTGTGAACGGGGCCAGCACGGACCGAACGCTCGACATCGTTCGCGAATATGCCGATCGTGACTCACGGGTCACCGTTGTCGACAATCCTGATAGAATCGTCCCTTGTGGAATGAACCGGGCAATTACGCGGTCCAAGGGAGATATACTGATCCGCCTCGACTGCCATTGCGAGTACGCGCCCGATTACATAGACAAGTGCATAGAGGTACTCGAACGCACAAGCGCCGACAACGTCGGAGGATATGTGCTCACCACATCTGCTAATGACACGCCGATCGGTAGAGCTGTCGCCGCCGCCACTGCAAGCCGCTTTGGTGTGGGCGGATCCGTGTTTCGTACGGGAGGCGGCGAGCAAGAAGTCGATACCGTACCGTTTGGCTGTTTCAAGCGCAGCACATTCGAGCGGTTTGGCCTGTACGACGAGCGGCTTGTGCGTAACCAGGATATCGAACTCAACAGCCGCATCCGAAAAGGTGGAGGCAGAATAGTGATTTCGCCCGACATCACGCTTACCTACTTCACTCGCTCCACGTTCACCGGGTTGCGACAACAGGCATTCAACAACGGGCTGTGGAATCCGTACACAATGTGGATTGCCGGCGGCGGGCTGCGTGTCCGGCACTTCGTGCCCCTTGTCTTCGTGTTGAGTCTCCTTGTCCTGGGGTGTGGAGGTTTGTGGTGGCCACCTATATGGTACGCGCTTGCCCTTGAACTTACAGTGTACCTCATAGGTGCGTTCGCTTTCGGCTCGCAGGCTGCACGGAAGAACTCAACATCTGTATTCCTTGTCGTGTTCGGGTTCATGCAGCTGCATGTCGCATATGGCATCGGCTTGCTGTGGGGCGTCATCACTGCTCCTGTGAAGTTCAAACTGAGAAGCCCTTGCGGTGCCGGAGAAGTTCTCGCGGACCGGCGTGACTAGAACATCGATGCGAATCGGACTATATCACGGCCCCCTGTACCACGGTGCTAACGGCTACGAAACATACGGCCCGTACGCACGGTATGTCGCCGAGTTTGCGCGCCGTTTTGAAGAGGTCGTCGTCTTTGCGCCCGTAACGCGACGTGAAACAGACTACCGCGGCTGCAGGATTGAAGCGACGAATGTCCGCGTCGTCGAATTGCCTGACTTCAGCACACACATTCAAGCGACCCGCTATGCACTCCATCTTTACAGAATATTCAAACATGAAATCGGCGGCGTCGATGTCATCAACTGCCGCAACACCGCGCCGTACGGTTATCTGCTGTACTTCCTTGGTCGGGCGAGAGACATAGGCTTCTTTTATCATTTCACTTCGGACCCGTGGGAGATTCTCACGGTCGGCCCGAAGTACAGAGGTCTGTACGGGTTGTTTGCCCGATCGGCCTACAGCGCAGACTTCATGATTCAAAAGTGCGTTATGCGGCGGTCGTTTTCGTTCGTCAATGGCCGGCTGCCGTACGAACGGTTACGGTCGATTACTGATCGTCTCGACTTGGTCATCTCCAGCACGCTTATGGAGTCCGATCTGCACGCTCCGGATAATCTGGCGCTGCACGAGCCTGTGCGCCTGCTCTATGTGGGCTATCTGAAACACATGAAAGGTCTGGACTACTTGATCGAAGCTGTGAATCTCGTTCGGCGAGAGGGAATCGATGCGGAACTTCACTTGGTAGGCTCTGGGCCGGAGGAAGACGCACTGCGCCGACAGGCGGCGAACCTCGCTCTTGACGACCGCGTACACTTTCACGGCTATGTGCCGATGGGGCGGAAGCTCAATCGCCATTACGACGAAGCTGATGTGTTCGTATTTCCGTCCCTTTCCGAGGGAAGCCCGCGAGTTGTGCTTGAGGGATTGGCACACGGCCTGCCGATGATATCGACCGAGGTGGGCAGCGTGCCAGATCTGGTCGTTGATGGCCACAGTGGTCTAGTCGTCCCATTGCGAGATGCTGGAGCACTGGCCGGCGCCATGGTACGCTATGTGAATGATGATGGGCTGCGTCGCCGGTGCGCAGTGAACGGGTTCTCGGTGGCTAGAGGGCACACGCTGGAGCACTTCATCGCTCCGTTGGTGGAGAAGGCAAAGTCGCTCGCCCGCAGACAATAGGACCGCATTATGAAAATCTGGATTGTCAACCCGTTCGATCCGCTACCCGGTGAGCGTGAACAACTCGGGCGCTATGCCCATCTGGCGAGCGCGCTGCGGGAGGCAGGGCACGAGGTGTTGTGGTGGTCCAGCACTTTCTGGCATCGCTTCAAGCGCGAGGTCGATCGAGACCTGGTAACTGCAGGCGCAAAGGAGTGGGGCATCGACATCCGGCTGGTTCCCACTCCACCATATACCAAGAACGTGTCGATCCGCAGGTTGAGAAGCCATCGGGCGTTTGGACGGGCGTTCCAGCGTCTGGCCCGGGACAGGCCGCGACCCGACATTATTCTGGCAAGCTCACCACCGCTCGAGTCCGCCTGCGAGGCTGCCCGACTCGGAGAGGATTGGGGAGTTCCCACGGTCATCGATATTCAGGATCAGTGGCCTGACAACTTCGTCCGCGTCATGCCGCCGGCCCTGAGGTGGTTGAGCGGGCTGTTACTCCGATCTTACTATGCCCTCGAACGCGAAGCATGCAGTCGAGCAACAGGCATCGTCGGTGTAGGGCAAGGTTACGTGGATCGTGGCGTCCACGTAGGTGGTCGTAAGAAGTACGAAGGTATGTTCCCGCTTGGGGTAAGCCTGAAGGAAGTCGGGGAGGCCATCCAAGAGGGCACCGCCCAGTACGGTGACAAATGGACCAAGCCCCAGGATCAAATCTGGGTGCTCTACTCCGGCAGCCTCAGTTACAACTACGATTTCCTCACAATTGTCCGGGCGGCGATTCCCATCAGGGAGAAATATGGCGACGGCGTTCGCTTTATTCTCACGGGTAGGGGCGAACTGTCCGGTGAGGCTGAGGAGATAATACGCCAGCACAACCTGGACAATGTAACTATGACCGGGTTCCTCGACTTCGGAGAGTGGGCGTGCATCCTGTCGCAAACCGACGCGGGCTTCAACGCCTCGTTCCCCGACGCCTTGATCTACTTTCCCAACAAGATCTTCTACTACCTGGCCGCCGGTGCGGCTGTTCTCAACACGATCCCCGGTCAATGTGCGGAACTTGTCGATAAGCAGGGTTGTGGATTGAACTATACAGCCGGTGATCCCCAAAGCTGCTTTGAGGCTATTTCGCAGCTTGTCGAATCGCCGGAGAAGCTGGCTTCGATGGGACACGAATCCCGTCGACTCGCAGAAGAAGTTTACGACCGCAGCATCGTCTACACCGACATGACCCGATTCCTGGAGAAGATCGTCGCCGACAATGAGGCGAGACCCTGACCGGAGACCTCCGTTGGTCAGTTGCCGCCGGTCATGGCATGCGAAAGAGGCGTGGGAATGGCCGTCCTCCCTCTCGATGCTCAGCATCCCGAGAGATGGACACCCCCAGAAATGCGCAGCGTCACTCGGAGCACCTTTGCTCAACTGATGGTCAACGCTACAATTCCAGTGCGGCTAGAGCAAGCTCTCTTCATCTGCGGCGCCTGAGTGTGGATCTCGCCCGGAAGACCAATGCGGTTCGGCGCTCTACTTGATCGATGAGCGCTCTATCCCGAGAAACTTTGCAACCCAGATCGCCGCGTCGCCCGTCTTGCGACGCGATAGAATCGGGCTGCCCAGGAGTTGTGATGTGTCTTTCCGAGTGATTCCGACGACAGTGTTGGTTGTGGCGATGCACGGTTTTGCCCTTGGACAGTTGCCGCCGCCGCCGGAAGGCGCTTCGGGCGCTTCAGCCGGCCCCAAGCTCTTCGTACCACAGCGCCAGATCGATATCGGAACCGTGGTGGAGGGCGACAAAGCCACCATCTCCTGGACCCTGCAAAACCGTGGCGGTGCAGATCTGGTCATCGACCGCGCCAAGTCGGGATGCGGATGCACGGTCGTCGAGCTGGCTGAGAAACAAAAGACGATCCCACCAGGCGGAACCCTCACGCTGAAGGCTGAATTCAGCAGCAAGGGACGCCGAGGCACACAACGCAAGAAGGTGATGATCTTCAGCAACGACCCGTCCGAGCCCAAGCTCGACCTCAGCTTCAAAGCCCAGGTCAAGTGGCTTTACCAGGTGCACCCCTCCTCCTCGCTGATCAACCTCCGCTCGCTGCAAAGGGGCAAGACAGCCAACACAACACTGGACATCACTTCCGAAACAGGTGAACCGCCCGTCGAGGTCATCGCGGTTGAAGTGTTGGACGACGCGCCGATGACCTGCCGCGTCGAACCTTTCGTCGACAAGCGCAAGGACCTGACCGGACTGCGAGTCTTCTTCACGATGACAAACGACGTCCCGATGGGAACGTTGACCGCCGGTGTGCTCGTGAAGCTCAAGGTCGGCGAGATTCTCCGCGAACGCCGGCTCACCATTCGAGCTACGATAGTTGGTGATCTGGTATTCCGTCCTGTGGTCGTGGACCTGACGAAGCGTACGTCGCGTCGCGGGCAGCGCCTGGCGCCGGTGTCGGTTCGCAGCCCCAACGACATTGCATTCGACATATTCCAGGTTGACGCCGGCCCTCTTTTCGATGTCCAGGTCGAACCTGCATCTGGCGCGAAGGAGGGCTCTGAGTATTCGATCCGCCTGATCATCCGCGAGGACGCGCCGTTCGGACCTTTCGCAACGATGCTCAACATATATACGAGCTCGGTCGATCAGCCTCTGCTTCGGATTCCCGTCTTCGGGATCGTGGCTGACCTTGTCAAGGTGGAACCGCCGATGGTCTTGTTGCGGGGGGACGGGACCCGTGTAGGGGCGCGGCGACTCGTGAAGCTCCAGGCTCCTGCGCAGGTGAACCTCGAAATCCTGGACCTGTCGTGCGATGATGCGGCAGTAGCTGTCGTGATAAACCGCGAGTACAGCGTCCACCATCAGCACCTTCGATACCTGGAAGTCTCTTTGGAGGGCAATCCACCCGCAGGGCGCAGTGAAGCCATGCTGACCGTCACCACGAACGTCAAGGACGCCGAACGAATCCAGATCCCCGTGACGGTTATCGTGCCCGACAGTTGATCCGGACGTAAGAGGCCCACAGCTCGGAAGGAAAAGTACCGTGAGCGAAACACACAATGAGCCCTCATCCGAGGAGTCAGCCGCACCGGCTGAGTCAACTGGAGGACGATTCGATTGGAACGATCCGAACGTGCCCGCGGGTAACGGGCCTGCGAACTTCCCGCGCTGGTTGCCGATCGTCGTGGGCACCGCGTGGTTGGCGTGGATGGCTTTCCTCGCGGTCATGATGAACTCACGAACCTGAGTCGTCCGGATCGGAGTCAGCCGTAGATCCGGGCCCCGGCCTTGCGAAGGTGAACGGGAGAATCCGTCCCGCACCTCCGGAAGGGGCGAGTGGCCCACCTCCTTTGGGGGGTGGGGGAGGCGACTATTCCACAGTTGGGCGATATACGTCTTTGAGCTTGAACTTTTCGGCGTAAGTCATCGCTGACGCCATGTCCGGAGGACATAGGACACCCGTCGGTGTCGGATCACTGGCACTTTGCCACCGCAGACTGGAAGGGTATGGATTGAAACTCCTACAATCGCCCCATCTAAGCTCGAATCTCGAAGCGCTTCTCTCACGTCAGGCTCCTGTTGCCCGGGCCGTCGAAACCGCCGTCATCCCCGACGATGTTACCGAGACCACCGGGCGAGACGGCTGCAAGACCTTTCGCATGATGGGGCCCGATGGGCGCATGATCTGGCTGGGGCGATCATCAATGCCAACCGTCAGCGCACCCGCGGTAACACGCAACGTAAACCGGGAAGGCGGTAACATGGTTCTCCCGGGTGTGCTTACCGGCCACGAAGCCGTCGGGGTGCTGTCGCTAACTGCACCCTTCAGAGCGCTCTTCGTAGTCGAACCGGATTATCTCCTTATCAAGCTCGCTTTCTGCCTTCACGACTTCGCCGAGGATATCGCGAACGGGCGTCTGGTGTTTATTACCGGCGAAGAAACGACTCGTGAACTCTCTCGATACCTCCAGCAGAACCCCGGATACGAGTTTCCCGGACATATCCTGACGCCGCCTCAATCTACACCGGCGCAGATTGCTGATCTGCAGCGCCGGATCGAGAGCGCCGCCGAGAGTGTGGCACAGGCTAACACTGTCGCCCTGGCGAACATCCAGCGATCCTCGAATCGTGCAATGGTCTCTGGCCACACGGGCGAACAGCAACTTGCAGGCAAGTGCAGGCGCAATGCGCGGGCAAGCGATCTTACGTCCACCGACCCGGTAGATCACGGTCCTGCAGAGACAGAATCCACTGAGGCCCGGAACCTGTCGTCCCGCACGCCTTCTTCGCTTCCCGACGTCCCGCGCGTGGCGGTCGTGAGCGCCGACCCCAACCGGGCGACTCTGCTACAGGCGGGCCGGATTTCGCGTGCTCTGCGAGAGCTTGGCTGGACGGGTTGCGTATGCGTTCCCGATCAGCCCGGACACTGCCGCACGATAGCGCGTTTACAGGCAATCAACAGCATCGAGGCTGACCTCGTGCTTTGCCTGAACAGTTCCGCCCGTCCGCTCAAAGCTCACCTGCCGCCCGGTTTGCCCATCGCCTGCTGGTATCTGCCCGGAGCTGTTGTCGGACGCGATCTTGCCGTCGAGCCAGAATCCGGGGACATAGCCTTCGCAACCTCACGGGAACTGCAAGATGCACTTACTCGCGGCGGCGCTGACACCGTCGAGCCGATCGGTGTGGCTGGGGATGCGACCCTGTTCCACCCGCTGCCCGCGCCGGACAAGCCGCTGCAAAACGCTGATGGCGAGGTTGCGGTTCTCGCGGACGTCCCGCGGGAAAGCCCCGAAGCCACGGGCATCACCCTCCCAAGCCATGTCACGTTGTGGCACCACATGTGCAAGGTCATGGCGGGATGCGTGGATTCCTACCGCGATTCTGAGGCTGACGGTCTGCTGCAAAAAGCCCAGCGGGCAAGCGGAGTGACGCTGGAAGAAGAACCCATTCGCAACCACTTCCTGGGGCTTTTGCGTGCCCACGTTGCGCCGGCTGCCATCGCCCGAGACGCCATCGAGACGCTCGCAGGTATCGGCTATCGCGCTTCCCCTTGGGGGTACAACTGGCAGCCTCCTTCGGTCGGACCAGACCTGCGGAAAGGACCGATCCCCGAAGGCGAAGCGCTTAACCGTCTGTTCAATGATGCCCGGGTGGTGCTGTTTCCCGTCTCGTCGCCGGTATGGTTACAGCTTGCTCTTGACGCACTAGCGTCCGGGGCAATCGTCGTTTTCCGCTCGCCCGATCGAGGCTTCGACATCGAGTACCCCGGGCTGGCCGATCTGGCTGACCATCTCCATCCGTATCGGTCACGGCGCGAGCTTGCGGACACCCTTCGAGACGCGATCGCCGAATCCACGCAGCTGCGTGGTAAGCCAACCCCCGGGCGAGAGCGTGTCCTGCAATCGCACACGGTCACCCACCGGCTTGAGGGCATCTGGTCGGCTATTCGCAACCGGCGTCCGTCGGGCCACAAAGCCGGCGCCGAACACGTCTGACATGCGCTCCGGGCAGAGCCATCCGCTTATGGCGTAGCCAATCCAAACGCAGCGGTCAGAACCGAGGAGCTCACAGGCGTTGTTACGCCCACGCATCGAACGAGATTCCGGGCTGCTGTTGCCCGGCGGACCCGCCCGTGAAGGGCTCCAGATTTGTGGTGGCTATGACGATGGAGGAGCTTTGCTCGATTCGCAGCGAGGTATACGAGAGCGAGGCAGTTGGCTGCGTGTTGCCGAGGTGCTGCATGATGTTGTCAAGCGGTTGTTGGCTGTTGCCTTGGCTTGTCTGTCCTCCGGTTTGCGACTGCAGAAGGGCCATCAGGATAAACAGGCCCATGATCAGGCGCAGCATATCGTCGTTTTGAAGACCTGAGAAAGCGTTTTCCATTAGCTGTCCCATCTCGGCTTGCATCGATTGCAGCGATGTGGTGCTGCTGGGCGACGAAGAGGCAAGCGAACCTGCGGTTGAGACTGAGGAGTCAGGGGACCAGATGCCACCGCTCGATCGACCGGGGTCTTGACCGGGTGTGAGCGTCGGGTGTTGGTTGGCAATGATGCCGGACGGTTGCTGGGTGTTTATCGGTCCTATGGGGCTGATCATGATATTCTCTCCTCCTCCGGTACGCGCTCGTGGCGGCTTCACATCGTGTCGCACACCTAGTTCAGCAAAGCCTCGTCCACAGTTGGGCAGGCTGAGGGTATGTTCCCTAAGGCTATGTTCCATGGGTGGTTACGTCGTGTTTCCGGTTTTGCCGAATGTTCCGGATCGGGCGAGATGTGGGCTTCAAGCCCCAAACGCGCTGGTCTTGGGCAACGCCCAGGGGGTCCGCGTCAAGTTAAGGGGTAGGTGTCGCCCCGGTGTAGCTGCCGTTTGACGGGGCATGGAACCACTGAACCGAGCCCCAAGCGCCAGCGCGGCGGTGTTGGATCGGTGCGGCAAGGGTCCCGTCGCTTGCGCTTCGGGTCTGGTTCACCAGTTCACCCACAAACCTGACGCAGACCCCACGCCCAGGTTAGAGAGCTCTTCTCATTGACATACTACGGTACTCAATTATGATCGAACCTGATTTACTGGAGCAAGCTCTGGTTTTGTGTAGCGGTCGAACGGTGCTTTTTTTGCTGGACGGCGCAGGAAAACGACCGCCGTGCAAGAACCGAGGATGCTCTAGGGGGAACAAACACCCCGGCGAATCGATCGAGTTGCGTTCGAGGCAACAGTGCCCGATCGGTCCGATCGACGGTTCACCCGATGTTTTCTTGGTTTCAGCAGCGTTGTAGAGAGGGTGCCGATTGCTTCTGTCCGCCGGATGGTCAAAGGTCGCGATGCAGGCTGACAAGTCCACAGATTCCTCCGTTGCGCGAGCCGCAGCGTGTGGGAAAATCAACCTCACACTCGAGATCAAGGGTCTTAGAGAGGACGGCTTCCACGATCTTCGGTCCCTGGCTATCGGCGTAGACCTGTTTGATCAGATTAGCTGCAAAGCCAACCCGGGGCGGGGGCTGCATCTTTCTTGCAGTGATCCCAGTTTATCTAGCGCCGGGAATCTGGTATGGCAGGCGGCGGAGCTTCTGGCGTCTCGCTATGATCTGGCACCGGACGTTGAGATCGAGCTGATCAAGAGCATCCCGGTGGGTGCGGGTATGGGTGGAGGCAGCAGCGACGCAGCCACTGCGCTTCAGTTATGCAACGATCTGTGGCGTGTTGGGGTTGATCGATCATCGCTGGCGAGCCTGGGGGCTGACCTCGGATCGGATGTGCCGCTGTTTTTCTCGCTTCCCAGCGCGGTAATCACCGGAAGGGGCGAGCATGTTGAGCCGGTGACGATGCACTGGTCCGGGTGGGTTGTTTTGGTTTTCGCGGGGGTTGCGGTATCGACGGCGGAGGTTTACCGCGCGTGGCGTCGCGAAGACGCCCGCGATATGCCTTCCGGGTTGGACGCGGATATTGCCTGTGCAGAGTCGGCGACCGAGTTCGCCTCGCTGCTCTCCAACCATCTCGAGCCGGCCGTGTTTCGTGTATCCCCTGTTGTGGCAGACGTTTATGACAAGTTAAACAAGTTACAGGTTTGTCCGGTGCGTGTAAGCGGAGCCGGTTCGGCGCTATATATGCTGTTCGACGAGTTTGACACAGCGCAAGAAGCGGCTCGGCTGATCAGAAACAGGAACATAGGCGTAGAAACTATCGTTGCGCGCGCACCTGTTGACACACCGCCCATAGTCCGTGAGGAGCATACAGATGGAGATTTCGGACGTACGCGTGAGATTGGCTGAGAATCCTTCCGATCGCCTCAAAGCGTTTTGCACCATGACACTTGGTGAGGTATTCGTTATACGCGATCTCAAGATCGTCGAAGGTTCGCGGGGTTTGTTTGTAGCTATGCCTTCCCGGCGGGTCATGGTTCCGTGCAAGAGCTGCGGGCACAGGAATCACCTCCGGGCCCGGTTCTGTAACGACTGTGGTTGCGAGCTTCCCCCGCCTCCGATCACCACCGACGAAGACGGCAGAACACAGTTACACCGCGACATCGCACACCCGATCACCACCGAGTTCAGGCAGCTTGTGCAAGGCCGCGTAATGGAGGCCTATGAGAAAGAGGCCGGTCTGAGCGGGGTTCAGCAGCCGGAGGCTGATCCGGAACATGAAGGTCGCCCTCAACGCGAGGCCCGTCCCGAACCCGAAGGTCGCCCAGAACCGGAAGTCCCTCGGACACGCAAAGAGCCCGCAGTGAGCGAGTATGATTCGCTCATCGCCGATCTGAAAGGTGCTCCTTCGATCGATTCGGGGGAGAGCGCTGAGATTCCCACGCCGAAAACCGCAAAGCCGCGAGGCCGGGAACGGGCTCCGTCACCTGCAAGTACAGCAGCCCCCGAACAGGATGAGCGCGGTCGGCGGCGCCGAGGGAGGCGCCCGAGGCGGACAGACAAAGAGCCTAGAACCGAACCGGCCCTCGATGAGCAACCCGTGGCCGGTCCGCCCAAGGGTGACGACCGTGACACGGAGGCTTCCGGCACACCCGATCCTGTCGTTGAGGACGATCGGCAGATTGTCGACGCGGTTCCCGAACCAGTCAGAACGCCGGCACCGGAGGCGCCTGAAGCCGGCGCCGAAAGCAAAAGCGAACCGGTTGATCAGCCGGACGACGCGGTTTCTTTTGGGGCGGGAATACTCTAAACACTCGGCGCGGCTAGCGGACTTGCTCAGCCAGCAGCGACAGGGCCTGGGCAAGCTGGCGATCGCGGACGATCTCGGCACGAGAAGAACCTGCCTGCGGAGTAGTACCATCCGAGCGAATGTGAGCGGAGGGGGGGGCACCGCTATTGTGATCATGGGGTCTCGTGCGGCCGGCCAATGCTCCGCTGGGGCTCTGGTCGAGTTCGACGAGCGAGTCGACAGCCGACCGGGACCTCATGATCCGGGCTGTTTCCTCACCGGTGAGTAGCACCTCGACATCGGGCATGACGCCCCAGTCATCGCCGGCAGAGTTGCCCTCGGTCCGGTGGATGATCCTCCCGCCCGGAAGCCGATAGTGGGCGACGGTCAGCTTGACGGCTCCCCGGTCTCCGGTCAGCGGGATGACGTGTTGGAGGCTTCCCTTCCCGAAGCTGCGTTCTCCGACGACGACCGCTCTTCTGTGGTCCTGAAGCGAGCCGGACACGATCTCGGAGCAACTGGCTGATCCGCCGTTGATCAACACCGCAAGTGCCATGTCGGTTATCGTGCCAGTCTGACTCGCTGAATAGAGGTGGACAGCCTCCCTTCGCGTCACTGTCGAGACAATCGTGCCTCGGGAGATGAACCGGTCGACCATCTCGATAGCCTGGCCCATCATTCCGCCGGGGTTGAACCGCAGGTCGACGACCAGAGCTGTCGCGCGCTGCTCGACCAGACGTTCGAGAGCGACGTTAAAATCACTCATGGTGCGGTCAGTGAAACTGCTGACGCGGATGTACCCGATTCCGCCATCGGGCTGTGCGAGGTAGTCCCAGGTGCCATCCGCGTGTTTGCGAAAGCCCCGCACCGTGGTAACGCTGACGGCGCCACGAACGATCTCGATCCGTATGGGGTCTGGCTGGCTGTCGCGAACGACGGTGAGCGTTACCGGCGTGTTCGGTGTCCCGTCGAGTAGCTTGCCCGCATACGGAACCGACGCATCCCGGACGTCGTGCCCGTCGATTTCGACCATCCGGTCACCCGGCCTGATGCCGGCAAGTGCAGCCGGGCTCCCTTCGATCGGCGAGATGATCGTGATCGCACCGTCCCGCACGCCGATTTCGATCCCGAGCCCGTTATACTCGCCGGTCTTCATGAGTTCGAAGTCAGCCATTTCTTCGGGCGCAATGTAGGTGCTGTAGGGGTCGAGCGTGTCAAGCAGCCCCCGAACCGCACCTTGCACCAAGCGGTCTTGATCGAGAGGCTCGACGAAGTGCTTGCGCGCGAGCGCGTCTACTTCCACGAGGACACCGTAGGTGTTCAGGACGGAATCCTGTCGCGCGATCATGTGGGGCAGGCGTAGGAACATCAGTGCCGCCACCACCAGAATTACAAACCAAACGCCGTTTTTCCTGGCCATCGCTGACAGACTCCGCCAAAGGTAACCGGGTTGATCCGCGCGGGCGCACTTTCTCCATTCGTAGCTGTCAACTTTCTGCAGTCAGCCACTCGTGCCGCTTGGTGAGCATGCACCCAACCTCAGTCATGTCCTCCCACCGCCGACCATGGCACGTCATCTGCGACATTCCGCCGCCAAACCCTCTGCATGTGGTTAATTGCTGACGGCTGAATGCTCATATCCGCTTTTGTTCATCGTCCGGTTGTCGCGAGGGAAAGAGTGCGATTAAACTCTGCGGTGGTCGGATGCGACCACGGCTGACGAATTCGGGCGAACAGGAGTAGGCTAACGGATGTCGCGAGGGAAATGGTATCAAGTGGGTCTTTACTTTGAGTGCGCCCAGTGCGGTAATTGCTGCACAGGCGAACCGGGCTACGTTTGGATAACCAAGGAGGAAATCCGGCGTGTTTCGGAGTTTCTCGGTCGCACCGACGGCTGGTTGGACCCTGAGCACCTGCGGCGTGTTGGTTTCCGCTACAGTCTGACCGAGCGGAAGAACGGCGACTGCATCTTTCTGGGGCGGCGCGGGGACAAGGTCGGGTGCACAATCTACCCCGTGCGTCCTCTCCAATGTCGGACCTGGCCTTTCTGGAGCGGGATTCTGAGGTCTCCGGACACCTGGAACGAAGCCCACACCAAGTGTCCGGGTATGGGATGTGGAGAGCATTACGACGTCGAGCGGATCGAAGCCATCCGCAAACAAAAGACGTGGTGATGCGGATCTTACGATCCCGGGGAGCGGCGGCCTCGTGCCGGTTGGTTGACAATAGGCCTGAGCAGTTTAGAATCCTGGGACGGAGACGGGGGGTTTGCGACGTCTATTGAGTCATGCAGCCTGCGATGCAAGCCTGCTCGAATATGCAGTGGTGCCTGTTCTTGAGGATGTTTTCATGAGTCGTTTCGCGCCGTACATCGTTGCAGCTTGTCTTGTCGCCGTCTGTTTGTCCTCGGGATGCACGCGGGCGACGCTTGCCCGTTCGCCTCATGAACGCTCCCAGCAGTGGAAACAGGTTGCCAAGCGGGATCGTTTGGCCCTCAATGACGACGTGGACTTTCTTCTGCAGAAGGACCGCCCCACCCGCCTGACTCGTTGGCACGATCGTTAGAACAAGTTCTATCTTGATGTAGCGTTTGGGAGTCGGTTTCTCCTCGGGGGTCTCCCGTCCTGGATGCTACGCTTTGATCGAAAGCGCTTTAGAACGAGATCGGTCTTTTGCGCAACCCGGCACGCAACCCCGACGGGATAAACTCCGTCGGTTGTTTTGCGCACCTCAAGTCAAACGCATGATTGGCAGGTAACAGGTGCGTCCGGGACGCACTATACGGCTGAACGGCGCAGCAAGCCGACCGCCATACAAAAACCGAGAATACTCTATCGCGAGATGTTCTGTGCCAGTGTGAAGATCGGCAGGAGCAGGGCGATGGCGATCGTACCTACAATGCCGCCGATAATCAGGATCATGAGAGGTTCAATGAGCTTGGTTGCGCCGGCGATGCGCTCCTTGAGATCCTTCTCAAGCCAGCCGCTCATGCGTTTCATTACCGGGCCTAGTTGTCCCGAGCGTTCTCCGGCTTCGATCATCTGAGTCAGTGGTCTGGGGAACAGAGCCGAGCTGTAAAGAGGCTCGCTCAGTTGCAGACCCCGGTGGAGGTCGCGGTTGACGCCCCCCCAGAGTTCCTCGAAGTACACGTTGCCTACCACTCGCCTAGTGACAGCTACCCCTTCGAGCACCGAAACGCCAGAGTCTACCAGCGTGCCTAGTGTGTGGAGGCTGCGGGTCAGCAAGGCTTTGTGGAGCATCTTCCCCGTAATCGGCAGGTGTAACAGCAGCCAATGGCCCACGCGACGGCCGGACTTCGATCGCAGGTAGAACAGGAGCCCGACGACAACCAGGACCATCCCTCCGGACCAATAAGGCCAATAATCGGTCATCCACCTGCTGATGGCAATGACAACTTTGGTCGGTATGGGCAGCAACGATTCCCTGCCCTTGTAGATGACAATGAACTTGGGCAGCAGGTAGGTCATCAGGAAGACGACGACGGAGACTCCCATGCAGGCGAGGAACGCGGGATAGAACATCGCCATCCGTACCTTGGAAATGATCTCTCGCTGTCCGGACAAATAGCCCGCAACGCGCTCAAGCGTTTCACCGAGCTTACCGGACATCTCCGCCGCCCTTACCAGATGCACGACCAGAGAGCTGAAGGCCTTGGGATGGGCAGCCATGGCTTGGGACAGCGGATCACCGGCTTCGACGCTCCGCAGAACGGAAGAGAGCACACGGCGCAAAGCACCGGGCTTGGTCTGTCTGATCATCCCTTCGAGCGATTCAGCCACCGGCACACCGGCATCGATCATGAGCGACATCTGAGTCAATAGCAGAATCACGTCGGCGCGTTTGATCCGTCCGGTTCCTCCACGTTCGGCTATCTGCTGGGCGCTTGCAGCTTGGGTGAGTTCCTGTAAGCGCACGACGAACTTGCCGTCACCCCTGAGAATGCGGGCAGCCTCTGTCGTCGAGGGTGCGGACAATTGGCCGGAGGAGGATGTGCCGGACTGGTCGCGAGCAAGGTAGCTGAAGGTGGCCATTGATTACTCCCAGGGCTTGGCAGACGCGCCTGCGGTGACGGTGTCCGGCTTTTGGCGGCGGAGGAGTCGCTCCATGCGTTCGGAGTCGGTTGCTTTGGCGTAGGCGGACTCGGTCGGTATCTGGTTGTTGTGTACCAGCTCGACGATGGCTTGATCGAGCGTCTGCATTCCTCGGTTGGAACCTGTCTCGACCATTCCGGTGATCAGATGCGTTTCACCGTCGCGGATGGCGCGGGCGACGGCGGAGGTGTTTATCAGTATTTCGACGGCGGGAACGATGGAATCACCCTCAGTGGTTGCGAAGAGTGTCTGGCAGGCGATGGCGCGGAGCGCGCCCGCGAGTTGGATCCGAATCTGCGGCTGTTGAGCCGGCTCGAAGACGTCAACGATTCGCTCGACAGTCTGTGCGGCATTGATTGTGTGCAGCGAGGCAAGCACCAAGTGTCCGGTCTCGGCGGCTGTGATTGCTGTGCGAATGGTCTCGAGGTCGCGCATCTCGCCGACCATAATGACGTCCGGTTTCTGCCGCACGATGTGACGCAGGGCGTCCGGGAAACTGGGCGAGTCAACGCCGATCTCGCGCTGCTCGATGACGCATTGCATGTTCTCGAACGAATACTCGATCGGGTCTTCGAGCGTGATTACGTGGGCGGAGTGATCCTGGTTGATGACGTTGATGATGGCTGCCAGCGTCGTGCTCTTCCCCGACCCGGTTCCGCCGGTAATCAAGACCAGCCCGCGAGGATAGCGTGCGAAGTCGCGCATAGCTTCGGGCAGGTTGAGGTCCTCAAATCTGGGGATATCCTCGGAAACGAAACGGATGGCGGCTGCGATGGAACCGCGCTGGTAATGGACGTTGACTCTGCAACGACCAAACTTGCGATGCCCTATCGAGAAGTCGACGTCGCGCTTTTCTTCCAGGCGGCGTTTGAGCTTGTCGTCCAACATCTCGAGGATGATTTGCTCAGCCCGGTGACTGGTGAGCTTCTCTTGGCCAAGTGGGCGAAGCGTGGCGTTCACGTAAACGCTCGGCGGCGCCCCGGTGACCAATAGCAGGTCGGACGCGCCGAGGGCGTGAGCTTCTGTCAACCAGTGCAAGGCGTCGGGACCTGGACTCATAGCCTGGTTCCTCATGCTGCGGTGGCGCGGAGGACCTCGTCGAAGGTCGTAAGACCCCGCACCGCCTTGGCTATTCCATCCTCCCGGATAGACTTCATTCCACCGTCCAGGGCGAGCTCCCGCAGCTTTGCTGTCGAGGCGCCCACAGTAACGGCGTCGCGCAGCTCGTCGGTCAACCGGAAGAACTCATAGATACCCAGACGTCCTTTGGTGCCACGCTGGTGGCACGATGTGCATCCTCTTCCGACGAGCATTCGTGGCGCATCGATACCCATTCTGTCGAGGGTATGTCGAGTGTGCGCAGGCGTGTCGGTTTCGGTCTTGCAGTCCGGACAGATACAGCGTATCAGGCGTTGAGCGAGAACCGCCTCCAACGACGTACTGATCAGATAGGGTTCCACAGAGAGGTTGGTAAGCCTGGAGACCGCGCTGGGGCCGTCGTTGGTGTGCAGGGTCGATAGCACGAGGTGTCCGGTCATGGCGGCTTGGACTGCGATGCGGGCGGTGTCCGGATCGCGAATCTCGCCGATCATGATCATGTCCGGGTCCTGCCGCAGGAGCGACCGGAGCATTCCCGGGAAGCTCAGGCCAATCTGGTCGTGCACCTGAAACTGGTTGATGCCATCGAGGTTGTACTCAATTGGGTCTTCTACGGTGCAGATGTTGGTCTCCGGGCTTATGATGACCTGGAGCGATGAATACAGAGTCGTGCTTTTTCCGCTGCCGGTCGGGCCGGTAACGAGCACCAGTCCGTGGGGTTTGTGAATCTCGGCCTCGAACGCCTCGCGGAGATCCTCGTCCATTCCGAGCATATCGAGCCCGATCAGGGCGTTTTCAGTATCGAGGATACGGATTACGACCTTTTCTCCAAAGCGGTTGGGCAGCGTCGACACACGCAGATCGACCTGTCGAGCGTCGACCGTCATTCTGATGGCACCATCCTGAGGCATCCGCCGTTCGGCGATGTCGAGACCCCCGAGTATCTTGATCCGGGCGACAAGGGCGGCGTTCATCGCATAGGGTGGTTTCATCTTCTCGTAAAGCCGCCCGTCCACGCGGTAACGCACGCGGAGCGTGTCATCACCCGGCTCGACGTGAATGTCACTTGCGCCCTCGCGCACAGCCGACGCGACGAGTTGCGTTACCAGCTTGACTACGGGGGAATCGCTGTCTTCCCCTTGCAGGTCTTCCAGAGCTTCGACGTCTGTGGGCGTCGCATCCTGCGATTCATGCGCTTCAGCCAGGATGTCGTCGATGTCGGAGGAGTCCGTGGGCCTGATCTTGAAGGTCGCCTCCGCCGCCGCCTGGATATCGGCTTTCGGAGAGGCTACAAGCTGCACTTCGTGCCCGGTGGTCTGTGCCACCTCATCCGCGATGAAAACGTTGGACGGTTCAGCCACAGCCAGTGTTAAGACGCCGTCGACTAGAAACAGCGGGAGGACGTTGTTCGAATCAATGAACTCACGAGGGAGCAAAGCCGCCGCCAGCGGGTCCACGGTGCGCGGAGTCAGCTTGGCGAAGGGTATACCATAGGCACGAGCGAGGGCGTCGAGGATCTCCGTTTCGGTGCAGAACCCCATCTCGACGATTATCTCACCTAGCAGCCGGCGTTCGGTGGAGGCCTTCTGGGCGGCGAGGGCTTCTTCGATCTGCTCCTCCGTAACCAGCTTGCGGTCCAGGAGGACATCGCCAACGCGGAGCAATCCTGTGGGGGCTGTTGTCATGGGCGTTTACCCGAAGCTGGCGACGGCGTCGGCCGCACTGCTGAAACACTCGAATCTCCCGGTCAGCCTGGTCATCTTGAGAATGGTCTTGAAGGTGGCGCCGACACTGCACAGCCTGACATTGCCCAACCGCTCCTCGCAGGTGCGGGCGAGCCAGGTCAGAGCTTCAAGCCCCGCGCTGTCCAGGGCAGTCGTTGTGCTCATGTCGATGACGTAGTCGCGTTCGTCACGTTTCACGAGCCCTTCCACAGTCTTCCTGAATTGGGGTACGGTGGCGGCCACCAAGTCACCGTCGACGCTGACGATCTGAACGCCACCCTGTGGAATAGCCGTTGTTCCCACTGTTTTCCCCCTATGCCTATCGATATCCGCGGTCTGTGCTGTGTTCAAACTCCGCGATCATCTCAGTCCGGCGCGCATCTGCTGTCCGGTCTTCCACCGTCGGCCTCTCGCCTTCCATACGTCGCAGGGCTGAGGCTGCCCATATGCACTTCGAGTCCGTTCGCAAGGCATGCTCGAAGTGACGTCGAGCACCGCTGAGGTCTCCCTGGGCGGTCAGTGTCTCCGCCAGCAGGCAGTGTGCCTCTACGTCATCCGGGTTTTTCGAGAGAACACCCTCGAGCAAGTAGGCCGCCCGCTCATAGTTGTGTTGCTTCCACTCAATGATGGCTCTCACGAAGTAGACTTCGGAGTTTTGCGGAACGACTGCGCCGGCTTTGTCCGCGCATCTGATTGCGGTCGGCAAGTCGCCGATTGCCAGGGCTGCTTTGGCCAGCAGTATCTGCGCCATAGCATCGGCAGGTGTTGCCCGAACGTGGGGCTCCAGGATGTTCCTGGCGAACTGTGGATCGTTCAATTCCAGGTGACACGAAGCCAGTGCGCGCAGCAGCGTGCCGCTGACCGGAGTGTCCGACTGCTCGGACAGCAAAGGCTCGAGGATACCCAATGCCTCCACATAGCGCTGCTTCTCGACCAACAACAAGCCGCAGATTTCCGCGAGCATCCGGTCATCAGGGATCGTCAGCAGCGCCTGGCGGTATTGCTCGATGGCTTGATCGACGTCGCCGGTGAGGACTGACAGGTGACCAGCCAACACACACAGCGTTACGTCGTGGCTGAAGCGATCCATGTTTCGGTCGACCAGGTCCTGGGCTTGCTCGGGTTGATGAAGGGCGGTCAGGCACTCAGCCTCAGCGACCAGGTAGTCGATGTTGGTCGCGTCGAGGGATCCGGCTTTGCGGTACTGCTCAAGAGCTTCTTCGAGTAGTCCCTGTCGTTCGAGTATCACGCCTTCTGTGTAGGTCAGGTCCGCGGATCGCAGGTCGGCTGCGTCTGCCATCCTCAAGGTACGCCGTGCCGCAGCTATCTCGTCATTCTCCATCTGTGCCCGGGCCAGTATGACGTAGGCGGTGGCGTCTGAAGGGTCGAGCATTATCGCCTGGGTGGCGCTCTGGGCCGCGTCCTTGAAGGCGAAGGCTTCGAACTGTTCCTGGGCCAATTGGCGCTTGATGCGTGAGCGCACCTTGCTCCAGTTCTCCTGCGCCTGGTTCTTGGCTGTCTCATGCCTGGTCTGACTGCATCCGGCGAGGATCAGGACCATGCATCCGACTGTGATTTTCGTGTATTGTCTCATGTGTTTGGCGCCTCTGGTTTCTCGGTGCTCGTTGACTCACCGTCGGCGGATCAAGGGTTTGGCTTATGATTGTCAAAGCCGGAGGGGCCTCGAAGCTCGTCGGGTCTTACATAGGGCGGCGCGGGGCGTCCAAAGCTCGGTAGTACGGCACCCCTCTCCTGCGCGATGATCCTGCTCAAGAAAGTCCGAATGCTGGATCCCTCGTCCTCCCACTCACGTCTGTTTGTGAGCTTCTCCTTCAGTTCGATTGCCGGTTGGAAGCGTCCGATGTTGTGCAGGGAGATATTGACGTTCCACAACGCCATCTTGTCGTCGCCTTCGCTGAAGCACTGGAGCGCCTTGCGGTAATGGGCTTGAGCGATCTGTTCTCGCCCGTGCCACATGAGCCCGCTACGGATGCCCACGCGCATCCTCTCAACGTTTTGGAACTGTTGCATGGATGCGTCGGCGTACCTTCTGTGGTCCTTTATGACGTGGACAGTAAGCAGAATGATCACTTCCTCGCGAGTGGTGGCATCATCGTTGGACCTGAAGAGCTGTCCGATACCGGGAACGTCCCCGAGTACCGGGATCTGCGACTTGGAGTTGGTGGTGACTTCGCGGAACAGACCGCCGATGAGGATCGTATGTCCGTCTTCCACCAGGACGTTGGTCGTCGCTTCGGTTGTCTGCTCGCTGGGAAGACCTTGAGCGTTCACGATGCCGACGCTGTCTTCGGGATGTAGCTCGAGGCGCACGAACCCATCGTTCCCGATGAAGGGTCTGAAAAGCAGTTGGGTTCCGGTTTCGAGAAACTCGACGGTTTGGATGGCTTGTGTCTCGGTGACGGTGGTTGTGAGATATCCGTCCCGCCGCCCGACGATGACCTGGCCTTTCTGTTTGTTAAGCGCCAGAACTTTCGGGTTGGCGAGGACCGTCGCGTCGGTAACCTGCTCGAGTGCGCGGATAAAGACAGCCACCGAGTCTTTGAGGACGCCGATGCTAAGCCCGCCCGGTGAGACGTTTCCCGAGAAATCAGTTACGGCGGCGGCGTTAAACTTCTCGAATCGGTCTTGCGGCAGGCTTCCTAACGCAACATTCTGGATGCCTTGCGAAACCGCGCCCAGCTCCTCGAGATCGACGCCACCGACTACCGAGAAGTCGATGCCGAGCTCGTTATCGTTCACCAGGGTGGCCCGGAGAATGGTGGCTTCGATGAGAACCTGCTTTGGGCGGATATCGATCTGCGCCAGGACGTTCTCAATGGCGGCGAGGTTCGCAGGCTTGGCTGTGACGATGATGAAGTCGAGCGAGGCGTTGCTGTTCCCGCCGCCGCTCTCGGAATCGCTGCTGATTCCGTCCTCCGGCTCCGCGGAGGATGCAATTGAGCCGCCCTCTCCGAGCAGTGGCGTAAGGTACTCGCTTGCGTCCACAGATGAAATGTAGCTGAGCGTATAGACCCGGGTCTGTGGCGGATTGGCTGCCTCCGCCATCGCGGTGATTTCCTCGTTGGTATAGACGTAAATGAACTTACCCGCTGTCTTGTAGCCGGCTCCGTTCGCCACGAGGACCGCGTCGAGCGCCTCATCGAATGAGACCTTGTAGAGACTGGCAGTCACCGTGCCCGTGACTGCGGGCGAGGCGATGATGTTACGTTGGCTCTCAATAGACAGAAGCTGCAAGACGGTCGAGAGTGGCAGGTCCGAGACGTGCATCTCCACGAGCCCGTCCGGGGTCATCGTGACCTCGGGCGTCGCTCCGGGGAGTGATTGCGCGATGGGCGTCTCACCCTGCGAGGGCGTGGACGCTGCCAGGGCAACTGCGAGCAGCGACACAACCCGGATCATGGATGGCCTCCTGGTGCGAGGTAGTGTCGGCATCTGCTTTCCTCCTTGATGAAACACGATACGTGCCTCCGTCGGGCTCCTTCAGGTTAGTTCATAGTCAGAACGATGAGCGAGCCACCATCCCTCAAAACCACCTGCCGGGGTTCTATGGTCTCCACAACGTACGGCCCGAACCGGTCGTTGGCGTGGAGCAGCATTCCATTGATGACGGCCAGGTGCTGTTCAGCCTGGTCTTCATGCAGGTACGTTGCATTGAGCGTCAACGTCCGCTTTTCTTCGCCTGTATCATCCGCGCTCTGCTCCGATTGATCTTCGCCGGCATCTTCGGTCGGCGAGGGGAAGCCAGCGATGGCAAACAGATCGCGAGACAACAGTTCGGGCACGTTTGGGGGCAGGGGGTTGAGAGTCTCGGGCTCATCCCCGGGCTCGGGCACGCCAACCCCGGACAAGACTATCGGCGTCGGGATCTCGTCGGCTGTTGTCAGCACGGCCGCTTCCGTCGACGCCGGGTCGTGCACAACCTGTACGGCTACTATGATCACCAGAGCAAGAGCGAGGACCGCCAGCGTGGCGCATTTGGCGGGGGCAGCCGCCACGTGGGCTTTAATTTGCATCACAAACTGGGATTGTGTAGCCGCCAATGCCTGTACCCTCTCTTTGCTATCCTTCCTGGTAGAAAATCTGCAAGGTCAACTCGGTCGTCAGCATGGGTGATCCCGGATCCATTCGCGACGTCTGCATCGCGCTTACGTACACAATGCGGTCTTGTGACTCAACCCGCTTGAGGAACTCATAAAGCGAAGCGAAGGTGCCCTCGAACGTCATCCTGATCGGTAACACTCCGAGGCCTTGGGCTTTGTGCGGCGATCTTGGCGCAACGTCAATGGAACGCAGGTTGGCCTCTTGGGTGTCGTCGGAAAGCCGCTCGAGAAAAGCGCCAAGTTGGACCTTGTTGGGAATCTGGGAATCGAGCGATGATGTTCTGGTCTGCTCGTGCTGCAGCTTGACTTCGGTTGCAAGTGCCTCACGCCCCAACTCGTCGCGAGCGACGATCTGGGCGGCGACGTCACGCGCTTCCTCCTGCACGCGATGAAGCTCGTCCTGGCGAGGAGTAACGACGAACTGCCAGAACAAACCCAGAATCGCGACAGCGATTACGCCGGTCATGACCTGTTCACGCATGTCGTGCATGCTTGTTCGATCCCTTCTTCTCTTCGCAATCCGAGTCCGTTCGTGTTACTGCTCCACTGGTGCTCAGTCCGTCTGACCCTCGTAGGCGTCAGAGGAACTGCGGCAACCGGCATCGAATTTCGAATTCACTGACTCGGTGTTCCCCCACCACGCGCGGACTGGAGTAGTTCAGCTTCACCTCTTCAAACAGCTCCGATTCGGACAACGCGTTGACCATCTTGCCGATATCTGCGTCCTCAAATGCGTGGCCCGAGAGCAGGATGTTCAGCCGAGGCACTTCGGCGCGGTTATTATCGGTCGTGTTCGCGTCGCCTTCCGGCGTGTCGGCCCGCAACCGGTCCTTCCGCTGGATGCTCAGCGAGTTGAGGTAGACTGATCGCGGCAAACGCCGCGACAGCTCAGCCAGAACCAGGTTCAGCTTGGCGCCGCCCGCAACCTTGTTGCGCAATTCGTCACGAGCGATCTCCCACTCGAGTGTCGCCTTCAATCCCTCGGCGGATTCCACCATGGGTGTCTGCTGTGAATGGCTTTCGTGCAGCACCGCAAGCCTGGAACGTGCCATATGAAGACGGGTCTGCTCCAACAGCGCCCACGTACCAGTCGACGTCAAAAGCAACACCACGCAGATCACGCGGCGCCTCCTTGCTCCCCGTTTGAGGGAGGCTTGACGATACCACCTCGGCGTAAAGTCGATGTCTTTCACACGGCCACCGCCTTTCGAACGGGACTCTCGACACCGCACGCAGACCGCAGACCCTTCATCGCGAGACCGACGACCGTCGCCCATTCGGGTTGTCCGCCACGCCGGTCGGGACCCGGGAACACGCTATCGCTGGAGATGTTTAGCAACGGGTGACCCGCACGAGCCGGATCTCCGATCGACTCGCTCAACCGGGCCAGCAACACTGGATTCCGCGACCCGCCGCCGACACACGTGATGCTTTCGCTGTGCAGGCCTCGGAAGGTCACCGAGAAATACCGCCTGCACAGATTGAGCTCCTTGCCGAGTTGTTCAACGACGCCGCCTAAGGCGTCCAGGATGGCCGGACCTTCGCGGCTGTCCGATTCAGGCGCCGGTGGATCAGCATCCCCCACGAAATCCTCATACAGCTCCCGGGCACGGGCGGAATCGACCGACAGCGCTTTGGCGATGGCCTCCTCGAAAGCAGCGACGCCTATATCGAACGCCTTGGTGAAGGCGACCTCGCTACCGGCTGTAATAACCAAGCGGGAACCCTCATATCCGATGTCCAGAAACGTGTTGACGTCGCCGGCATCCTCCTCACGTTTGAGGAACCGCTCGAACGGACGGAAAGCGGCGGACGGAGTGAAGTCCAGAGCGTGCGATACCAGACCGATGTCCTCGAGCGCGCTTATGTGGGCTCTGATCAATGCTCCTGGGGTAGCTACCACGATGAGCTCGAACTGGTCGCCCTGACCAGCCCTGATCCTGCCAGCTTTGAAATAGCGTATCTCGGGTTCCTCATCGAGCGATTGAAAACGCTCCAACGCCTCAAAGCGGACCGCGTCGTCGAGTTCCTCGTCGGGAATGCAAGGAAGCCGGAAGCTCTTAATACGCGTCGCACCGATGGGGAGTGCGGTGGTCACCCGACGCCCGATGAAAGCGCCTGTGCTTAGAAGTTTCTTGATCAAATCGGCGTTGGCGTTGATTCGGTCAACCGGGTCGACTTGCCCGGCCTCAGCCGGCGCATGGGCGGCTGCGATGACACTGAGCCCGTCCCCTTTCGAAGAGAGTTGGAGCAGTCGGATGGTGTTCGTCCCCAAGTCGAGGCCTATAGAACTGGTTTGTCTTCTCCAAGCCACAATCGTGCTCGCATGACGTTCAAGGGTCGCTCGTCCCACCTGCCGGTCAAGACGGGTTATCGGAGCGTATCCTGGGAGTACGACTCTCGTCTGACAGAAGCACAAGCCCGAGGATGCCCCGTCCAATCGAATGAGCTTACGCGCTTGGGCACCATGCTCACGCCTGTGCGAGCATGGTCTTGGAACTTCGTGAGGGCATAGCCAAATGAGCGGGGCCATTGCACCCGCTGCCTGCTCCTTGCTCTACGTGTCAAAGAGCGTTAGCTGTTCGGGACCGTATCCGCACCCTCGCGCGGCGGCGCGTAATGCCTACCCAGTTCTTTATCGGCACCCTCGATGCTCACTTTGAATGTGTGTGTTTTCATGTTCTTGGCGATGTCGGTCAGGAGTTGATTGGTACGCCTGGTTTCCTCGAGCACCTGCCGTCGTTGCGAGACAGGATCGGCCATCTGGGCACCGGCGGGCTCGACGAAGCACACAGGCCCGATCCAGACGCGTAGACACGTCAAGAGCACGAAGGCGGTTACAAGCTTGTGAACCAAGCGATATTCACGTTGGGGCTGTCCGGTTAGCATGAGGTTCTCCCTCTCAAGTGGTACTTCTCGGGTCGGGAATGGCTCCGGCAAGCGAACGCCGAAAATGCAGGGAACAAGATTCTCGAAACAAACACCTGCGAGGTGTCCCCTTGTGTGCCTTGTAGGTGGTCTCGTCTGCGCCTTACGCTCCGGCTGGTTGCAGCGTTTCCGTGCTGCGCGAATCGCGCCCCCGCTCACCTCGTTGCCGGGCGGTGGGCAGTCATCTGTTACGGCTTTTGACGAACTGTCCCTTCAGGCGTCTGAAACGCTATAACGCTTCATTGGCAGCGTCACCGTCGTTTGCGCGGAACGTTGCGATGCCGTTTGTTACCTTGTAATACCAGGCGGACGCGGTGCCGTCCGACTGGTTGACGGTGTTGGTACCCGTGTACGGATTGTTGGGAACACTTAGAAGGTACGGACCCAAGGTACCGCTAATCGTGGAGCCGGCGACCGTCGTCTTCTGGTTCATCTGGTTGGCGAATGTGGTGGCGTCGGTTGGATAGCTGCCGTCATGCTGCAGCTTGTAGAGCTCCAGTTGAGCTCGGACCGTCTGCAGGTTCGTAATCAAGGCGTTTTGCTTGGCGTCGTCTGAGGCGTTGCTGAACCGGGGTAACACGACTGCACCCAGAATAGCCAGTATGACCACCACGATCAGAATCTCGATTAGCGTGAAGCCGTTGTTTAGTTTGAAGCGATGAGTCTTCATCATTTGGGACCATCTCCACGATGTTGAGGCCTGTCGGGAAAGCACGAACGCTGCGTCGCCGCAGGTCCAGCCGGCAAACCGGCTGCGATGGCTGGCGAGCGTTCAGCGCAGTATCATCCCAGATCGAATGCTCCTTCGATTCAGAGCATTCTCGGTTTTCATATAGCGGTCGGTTTCCTGCGCCGCTGGGCACAAAGGCACCGTTCGGCCGCTACACAAAACTAGAGCTTGCTCTAGCTATCGGTCCTTCGGCGCGTCGCCTTTAGATGTGGAGATGATGGGTGTGTCCGGATGGGACGGCGCTGTGGTTGGGGATATGGTGGGTGCCAGCAGGATCATCACACCGACGACTCCGAATATCCCCAGGAGCCTTATTCTTCTGGTTAGCGGAGAGTAGGAGGGTTCGTGAATGACCAGGCTTCCGCCCAGCGCGAGCAGCGTGAGTGCCACGCCCGCCAGCGAGGCGGTCTTGCCCAGGATGTGGATCGCGAATGGGATGCCTAACCACAGGAGCATCGCACCGAGAACCATGATTCGACTCAGAACGATCACGGCAGCTGATGAACGGTCGGCGACACTGCTTAGGAGAACCCGATGCCCCAGCCCCAACGCGAAGCCGATCGCCGCCATGCTCACGTCTGCTGTCATGATCGCCGGAAGGAGATGCCCGGGCCACCATCTGCCGGCGCAAGCGAACATACCCACTGCAGTCGCCGCGCCTGCAGCTGCGCAGATGACACCGTAGTTACCGATGCCATTGGGAAGGATCGACCATGGGCGGCACCCCAGCAAGAACCCCAGACCGGTTGCCGGTAACATTAGCGAGACGAACAGCGAGGCTCCTCCGGTAGTCATCCCGAGGAGGTCCTTCCAGACTGCGATGGCTGACAGGCCACAAAGGCCGACGGTCACCGTGCATGCGTGCAAAGCCGCCGGCCAGCGATCGCTCCGAGTGGGCAACGCCGCAGTCTCATCGCAACGGTCGCAGTCCGCGTGCCCGTCGGAGGGCCTGCCTGATGCGACAGACAAGAGGGACACAGCCAGCAAAGGTAGGGCGGCGGCGGCCAACACGGCATTGGGTCCACCAGACGCTGGCACGAACCACACACCAGTCGCGATTCCCGCACCTATCCCGATGATAAACCATCCTGTGATTCTCGGATCCCAGTGAGGCGTTCGACTACCGAGATGATGAACACATCCCGCGGCCATCCCTATGGCTGAGAAGGCCAAAAGACAGATCACGAAAGCAACCAGGAGATGAAGCAAGGACAGCACAGGCGGAGCCCAAAGGAAGTGTTCGCGAAGGAAGGTATAGCACGACAGGACTGCGCCGGCAAACCCCGGAAGCAAGGCTGTGAGGACACCAGCGACCAGAGATATGACGGACAAGACCGCCCAATACAACGAACGGTCGGCGTCGCTGCGATCAAAAAAGCTAGCGGCCAGTCCCCCGTCTCGGGCACGCCTGGCGAATCGCTGCCAAGCCATGTCATAGATCCATGCGGCCATCCCTCGCGGAGCAGCAAGCCCCACAGCCACCGCAAAAATCGCTCCAGCCAGCACAGCCCGAGGCGGCAGGTAATCCGGGCTTGATGCAGGCCCAAGCCTGACGACCATGGCGATTGTGGCCAGGCCCAGAGCGAACCCCATAAGTACCGAAATGCGCGAGGCAGGGTCGATTTGTCTGACGCTGCGGAGGGTCCTTATCAGGACACCGGGCGAGTTCCCGACGGTAGCGGCGTCTCTCGAAACGGAGGACTTCTTCTCGGCAACGGTCCGGCGCCTTTCGTCGGTTGAGTTGCCTCTCTCGGAAGCGGCCTGCCGGGCGGGTTTGGAGTGATTGGGTCGTCGTGGAGATCGCTTGACCATACCGGTAATTCTCGCGTTCGAGTCGGCGCTTATGGCGGACTACTACTCTCGGCGGGCTGGTCGTCCTCCAGGATGGTGGTGTCCATTGCACCGAAGAGACGAACTCCGCCTTCGTCAAGCTGCACGACCAGAGCGGCTGTTGGGTCCAGGTCGATGGCTGTTCCCCGGTAGCTTCTGCCTCTGTGGAGAAGGTGGACTCGTTGTCCGAGCGGATAGGCACGGGCAGTCCACTCGCGCTTGAGCTGTATGTCATCAATTGACACTGGCTCAGAGAGGCGGCTGTCCAGTTCTTCTAGGAGCGCGACGGCGACGGATGACCTGTCAACCGGGTGAAGGCCTTCGATTTCCAGAGAGGTCGCTTTGTCGGCAAGTTCACGGGGGAAGTGGGCGCGGTGTTGGAGGCAGTTGATCCCGATCCCTGCGACATAAGCGTTGCCGCCGTCGTCGGTCGTCCGCGATTCGATGAGGATTCCGGCGAGCTTCCGCCGGTCGACCATGATGTCGTTGGGCCACTTGATGGTCGGGCGCAGGTGGGCGACTTGGACGATTGCATCGTAGACGGCAATAGCCGTGATGAGCACCAGCTTGGAGGAGCTGAGCTCGTTGCGGCGATCGACAAGCAGCAGACTGCACAGGATGCACGCCCCGCGCGGCGCCAGCCAGGCGCGTCCGAGTCGTCCCTTGCCGGCTGACTGATGCTCGGCGAGAACCACGAATCCGTCGGCGCCGCGTCGCTTAAGTGCGTTCCAGGCCTCGTCGTTGGTGCTCCCGGTGGAGGTAAGGTGCTCGATGCACCTGCCGATGCGCCGAGGCTTGAGCTCTTCGCGAATTCGCCTGAGGTTGAGAATTCCAGGTTCGGTTTCGGTCATTGCAGCCAGCCGCCTACTTGAGAGCGGTCCCAGTTCCAGTCGATTGTCTTCACCGGGTGGTCTTTCAGTCCGTATACATAGAGAATAATCTCGCCGGTGCGATCATGGTGGTCCAGGCCGATCGGTTCGTAGAACTCCTCCAGGAACTTCAGCCAGCCCTCGAACGGTTTCTCGTCGAGCAGGATCAGTATGACCCTGGGTTTGTGTTCCCTAAGCTCGCCCAGCAGGATCTTGCGCCGGCTGTCGGCGCCTGCGAAGGCGGAACTGACACCGGTAACCATGGTATACCGCGAGGCACACCGCCTGTCGGAGTAGTAGTATGTTCCTGTGTCGCTGCCGAAGACGAACACGCTGTCTTGCGGCTGCGTCACCTCTTTGACCTTCTCGCCCATGGCTTTGCCCCAGAAATCGCGCGAGTTGTAACGCTCGATGGTAATGCCGAAGGGCGGTTGGCTAAGGTACTCGCGATACTCTGTAAGGCATAGCAGAATCAGCAGGATCGCCGAAACGACGATGGGAGCGCCGGCGCAGACGGTTTCTCTGTTGCCTGCGAACTCGGCAAGCTCGCGCGCGCCAGCCGCACAGGCCAATGCTAACGGGGGAATCAGAAGATAGTAGTAATGAGGCCAAAACCGCCCCGGAGTGCAAACAGCTAGGAAACTCGCAGCCACCATGAAGACGATGAGGATCGTCCCTTCTCTTCGCGTCACGGTTGCGGGCTTGGATATGTCGCTCGCTCGCCGAGATTCCCCAAACCGCAAGCAGCGCAGCGCCAGCCAGACGGTGGCGACGAGCCCGCCGATCCACAGCGGTAAGGCGCTGTCGAAGATAAACGGGTGTCGCTGCGGCGCGAAGAACTCGACCAACCGGCTCAGACCGCCTTCACCGCCGCCGGCGTAGCTGAGGTTGAATAGAAAGACGGCGTCGACAAACTCGCCCGCTCGACCGGTGACCCAAAAGTACGCCAGCGCCCCAGCCCACAAAGCTATCGGCCCCAGCGCCAGCAAGACCAGGGTTTCGATCGTCTTGCGTGTTCTCACGCCGGGCGGCTGACGGACCCAAACCACGACGGCAAGATATACAGCCAGCAACAACCAGTGAATCGCCAGTATGGTCTTGATGGCTGACCCAAGTGCCAGGGCGATCCCCACCCCCAGCAAAGACAGACGCGGGGCGATTGGGCGCAGACTTGCCAGGTACCATGCTGCCAGGACAGCGGTGTTCATGTAGATTTCGCGGTTGCAGCCCTCCCCAGCTGTTCCCGGATCGGACGACGACACGGCGAACAGCAATGCTCCGGTGACAGCCGTCGGCAAGTCGAAGCTTCGGCGGAGCATCGCGAAGATAAGCCACAGCGATACCAGCGAGAAGGCAAGGGCCAGCAGTCGAAAGACGATCGGATCATGGCCGAACAGGGCGATCACCCCGGCGAACATGACGAACACGCCGAAAGGCTGGTGATCCCACACGTCGACGTAGAGGCTTTCGCCTTCGAGCAGGCGGGCTCCAATATAGGCGTAGTTGCACTCGTCGGTCTCCAGGGGCAGATCCAGCGCGTGGAGGCGGAACATGACAAGCGTGGCTGACGCTACCGCCAGGCACACCCATACCTTCCATTCGATCGGACGTTTGGGCGTCTCCTCCAATGTCTGGTTACCTGCGTTCATGCCCGGCATCGTAACAGGGCAGGTCGAGCCTTACCACGAACAGGGATTGAAACGCAGGCCTATTGCCTGATAATGCTCGTCATGCTGACCTTCTCGCTCCAGTCCGGGTCGAACGGAAACGCCATCTACGTCGAAGCCAACGGCACTGGGCTGCTCTTCGACGCCGGAATCAGCGGCAAGATGGCCACCGCCAGAATGGACGCCCATAGCCGTGACATCCGCGATGTCGACGCGGTCCTCATCTCGCACGACCACACCGACCATATCCGCTGTGCCGGCGTCTGGAACAGGCTCTTTCACCTACCGGTCTACATGACTCGTCGGACACGGGAGGCGACCCGAGCCGACCTCGGACGGATGAGAGACGTGCGCTACTTCACGTCGGGCGATTCGCTGACTCTCGGCGGTGTCACGGTGCACACGATTGCCACCGCCCACGACGCAGCCGACGGGGTGGGGTTTGCAGTCGAGTGTGAGGGTAAGCGGCTGGGGATACTAACCGATCTGGGGCATCCGTTCGACGGTTTGCAGCCTCTTCTGGAATCACTCGACGCCGTTTACCTAGAGTCCAACTACGATCCCTACATGCTGGCGAACGGCGACTATCCGCCACACCTCGTTGCTCGAATTGAAGGGGCGGGCGGGCACCTCTCCAATGGGGAGTCGGCTGCTCTGATTCAAGCCTGTGGACGGCGGCGTCCCCGATGGGTGGCTGCGTCCCACCTGAGCGAAGACAACAACCGCCCGGAGCTGGCCATCGAGGCGTACCGCGAATCGGTGGGTTGTGACTACCCGGTGTTCCACGCGTCGCGCTATGAGGAGTCGCAGCTTCTCGAAGTCTGACCGACCGTCTCTTGCCCCCTGCGAGTTGTCGACGGGTGGCCCGTCCAAGACGGCGGGGCCAATCCGAGCCCTAAGCGCCAGCGCGGGGTGTTCGTAGACAAACCACTGATCTTCGGACCCGCTCGCTTACGCTCAGGGCTCGGATCAGGTGCCCGACGCGAAACCGGTCATCTTATATCATCGAAGTCGTTTCAGTCGCTGATGTGCAGCTCTTCGCAGAGCCCTTCGATCATGGAGACCAACGATCGTGTTTCAAAAGGCTTGCTCAGATATCCGTTGAAGCCCCCTTGCACGAGCGCTTCCCCTCTGCCATTGCCCAGTTCGGGAGCGATTCCGATGAGCTTGATGGTTTGCAGATCCTGCGAGGATCGCACAAACCTGACCAGGCTCTCGGGAATGACGTCTGGGAGCGCGACGTCCGCGACCACGACCTGTGGTTTGAGGTCCTTCAAGACAGCGCCGGCTTCGAAGGCTGATGTCGCGGTCGAGACTTCATATCGACCTCGGTCCGTCAGAGCATCCGCCAGCGCCTCACTGAAGGAAACGTCACCAGCTAACAGCACGACATGGGTTTTTCCGGTGTCCAGACCATTGAGAGGCATCCCATTGGCCCGCATGAAGCGGATCAACTGATCCAGGAGAATCCTCCGGTCCTTGCTGCCGGGGATACGATACCCGTGGAGATACCCCTGATCGAACCACTTCGACACAGTGCGCGGAGCCACGTTACATATCTTGGCAACCTGCCCCGTTGTCAGTACGGTCTTGTCGGTCTTCATGCCACAAGTCGCCAACCACAGAGGTTACCGCCCACCCACGAGGGTAGCCGCAGACTTCCGAACCCGGCGCCGATGCACCGAGACCGGACAATCTGGTCATCGACGCCGCACGAACCTCCCCGGAGTTAAAACCGCGCCAAAGCGCGCCTCCGACCCCGAAACGCAGAACTGATACAGTGCGGTTGCACTTCCGATAACCGGACCTCGCGCTCGAGGGTCATGCCTTGACACCAATCCGGCGGGCCGATCGCCAACCCCTCCAGCGCTGTGTCACAAGCAGTTTGATGGGGGCCTCCGGCAGCAAAGCCCGCCCGAGGCGCTTACACGGTCTCCGGCGAAACGCTCCGGTTCGGTAGCTCAGCGCGCAAGAACGCGCCGGCGGAGTTGGATTCCGCCGGCGCGTGTGCTTTCCTGCTTTGATTCGCAACCGTTTTCTCATCCCGACATGCGGTGATGGTCAAAAGCGGTTACGTGCAGCGATTGATGGTCTTAGGCCAGTTTCCTCTTCACCCAGCCGACCATACCCACACCGAGCATACCAAGCAGGGCGGCTCCCGGGGCGGGGATGACCGACAGAATCGGCGCCGCTCCGACCTCTCCGCTATCCTGCAGGCCGATGCTGGCATGCCCGATGTCGAAGATGTTGGTGGTCTCGAAGTAGAAGACGGCTGAGTACTCGCTGGCGGCGATGGTCGTTCCGTTGAAGAAGTCGTCCTCGAACGCAAACGCCATGCCGTCGCCGGAGCGCTTGATCAGCAGCGGGTCGCCATCGACCCAGTCAGCTCCGCCGAGCCCGCCGGACGAACCACTGCCGTCTGAACCGGTATCGCTGATGTCAATGTAGGGCATGACACCGCTGATGGTGGCTTCGGTCAGATGGACTGTCGCCGCGGAATCGAGCGTTATGCGATAAGCGAACGTCAGCGACGAGCCGTACGGGCTCATCGGGTCAACGGTGATGCCGTTGGCGAACACCCACGATTCGACAAAACCATGGAAGTTGGGCTCCGGAGCAGGCAAGCTGGTGATTGCGCCGTTAAGGTATGCGACCGAGGCACCCGACAGGTACGCAGGCAATGATCCTGTTTCGGTCGCCGTATAGGTCGTTCCACCGATCGGGTTGGCTGGATCAGGGTTCACCAGCGTCTCGCCCGGGGCAATAGCGGCAGTTCCAGCCAGAACCGGTGCTGCCAGAAGAGTAATCGCCATCACAGCAGTCAGAATGCAACGTGTATTGATGTTAGCAAACATTTTGAACTCCTTGTTCGTTAGAGCTTGTTCTTCTGCAACAAGCAGGAAGAGCAAGATGAAACACTTAAGCAAGATATCTTAGATTGAACGCGACCTTAGTGCTCGGTGCTGATTGACACAGACCCGTTCGGATTCCCCTGTCGGGTCAGTGCGCCTCTTGCAGAGCGGGCGGAGCGCGAGGTGCTCCAGTTGCGGGATGGATTCGCTGGGAACGCAGTACTCCCGGCGCGATCGCTACGCGATGGCAGTAGACTGGTTCACCGACCGGTTCCTCAAAACTGCAAAGCAAAGGCGTGGTAAACGTGAGATCCAGCGGAACGGCATGGCCGACCTGGATAGGACCTCCCGTATGGTACCACGCCGGAACGTCAGCCAGATTCAGAAGCCTGGCAGAGCGTACCAACTGGTAAGCACCAAGGCTGGCCATGGCTGACAGAAACAGGGCGGCACTGCCCGGAGTAGCGGGCATATCGAGCGTCACCGAGTTTCCCTCGTCACTTTCGGACCCGTCGATAGCATCAGCGCTCGGGACCAGGAATGCCAACTGATCCACACTTAGAGTAAGGGACTCCAGCGGGCAATCGTAACCCACTGTACATGCAGACGAATCGGACACCGGCCGAGCGCCGTCGAACTCGACGGCGAGACGACAAGAGGCCTCGGTCTGCCCCGGCAATGTCGTCATGCTCAGATCGGCGCTCACTTCAGTGACTGCCGTAAGAACGACAACCAACCCAATCGCGCTTTCTAAACGTATTCGCCGCATGAGTGCTTCTTCCTGCCCTCCGACGTGGGAGGGTGTGACCTTCTTACCCCTACAGAGCCAGCTCGTGACACCTCATACATTAGGGTGCTCCCAGACCTATGTCAAGCGCGGAGCACGTTATACCGAGTGGCTTTTGGGCTGTGGTGTCCGATAGTATATATCACACGCCTTTTGTCCGAAAACACCCGCTTCACCATCCCACTACCTATGCCGATTGCACACTGTAGATGACAACAGGATCGCGTCCGCATAACAGAGCGGATCATTGTCGGACCGGCTGACCCTTTCCTCTTCTCGCATTCATCATATCGGACACGACGGACCCTCGGCTCGGGTTCATACACTATGACCAGGACATTCTCCGCTTCACCCAGCCGACCATGCCCATACCGAAAACGCCAAGCCACACTGCGCCCGGAGCGGGAACGTGCCGGGCGTCCTGCAGGACTTCGCCGGTAATCTCACTGTTTTGCGCAACGACCAACCAGTTTCCCCAGCCTCCGCTACTGCCCAGGGCCGAGCCCGGCCACGAACCGGTGTCGGCGATCTGGTTGTGATATACGTGACTGTCGAAAGCGCTCAAAGCATGTGTTGAGCGGGCAGTCTCCAGTACCGTATTGTTGTTGTAGGAATCAAGGTACGGCGAGTCCCATAAGAACCCACCACTATCGATCTGCATGTTCGCAAGGGCGGCTGCGAGGTCAGCCGTCGGATCGGCAGTCGCGAGACCATCGACAGCAGCCCTGATACTGACGTCGACCCTGCCAATCCTGACATCTCTCAGACGCGGATTGCTCAGTGGTTCGCGAGCGTTACGCAAGAACCGGGCGAATCCGGCTATGTCGTAGGACGGTTCGCCGCGCCCATACATGTTGCCAGATAAGGCGTCGTAGTACTTGGTCTTGACGTCATTGGCGTACTGCATATCGCCGACCGCTCGGGATAGAGCGTGCATGAAGGCGCCGTCACCGGTCGAATGCGGCGGCGATACATCCCTCACGAACTTACCTGTTGTGGTCGGGTAAGTCATAACCCGCGTTCCGGAATGAGTGGCTAACAGCCCCACGGCGATAGGCGCCACAGTGCGTGACGCGTTCGCCCTCAACAGAGGCCTATCCCATCCACCAACAGAGTTCTTGGCGTCCACCAGTCTGTTACCACCGCTGGTGAGGGGCATGTCAGCCCATGCCACCCCACTGCACATCAGCAAGATGCTCACTGTTGTACAAGCGGCTGGTATTGAACATTTCATTGTCCAGGTTCCCTCCCCGAATCTCCGCCGGGCCTCCCTAGTCTCCTACGACATCAGCTGCCCCGGGCGGTAATCCTATCTTCTCATAATCTCAAACACTTCTAAGAGCCGGCCGGCAAGAGCCAGCTTGGCCGCACAAAATGTCGCAACACTCAGTTCCGACACACTTCGTTGTGGAACCTTCGTCAGGAGGATGGGCGTGGAGGAGCGCGAGAGGCTTGGACTTTTAGGAGCAGCAGCGCGAGCCGGCATGGGTGCTTGTCATACCACACATTATGGGTGATACGATGTTCGCCGACAGGCTGCTCGAAACAGCATGGCCGGAAACAGCTTACATCCATGTTGAAAACAACGGTATGTCCGATCTGGAGCGGACCGCCGGTGTGATACCATTCGGGAAGCGACCCCAATCGCGTGTGGCGAGTCGAGCACAATAAGTGCCAACCGCCGACACTGAGCATAGCCGACATGAACAGACCGGCGCTGCCCGGCAACGGAGGCAGCTCAAGAACCTCACCATCGTCTGATGACCGGAAGGAATGTGCTTCATGCGGCAGCGTCGGACACAGATCGCCGACAAGTTCACTCAACGCCCACTCGCCCGAGACAAGACCGGACGCGCGATCCACCGTGAAAAGCAGCGACACCACGCCACGACTGCCTGAAAAGGAGTCTGGCTGGATCGGGAACGAATCAGCCGTGAGTGGATTGCTCGAATCGGAAACGTCGCCTGACCATGGGGGCGAGCACATGTCCGCCCGCACCGGCGCGATCGCCAGGGCAACCGTGCAGACCGCGACCAGCCATCTGGCCGGCTGCTTGAACATGTGCTTCCTTCTCCTCCCTGCGCGGACATCCCATCCAGTTGTCGCACGCGGTTCTTCGTCACACTCCTTCCACGGAGTTGACGGAACAGGTTATTATATACCTGGAAACAGGCAACACAAGCCTCCGAAGAGGCAAACCGGATTATAGGACATCCATATAGTGTATTAGCGGGCAAAGCCGGACGGCGTGTTTCTTGCGGAGTGAAACCCGGAGTGTTGACTCAGCGCCTGAAAGGGAATTAGGTTGCGGGTTCTCGGACTGCTTGGTGGCGTCTCCAAGAGGGTGGTCGCGGCTTCGTCGAGGCCGCTCCCTCACGGTCGCGGTTCGGCTTGAGTATCCGTGACGGGTTCTCGGACGGTCATGTGTGGATTGACTATGGCGCTGTGGGTTTGACGATTGCGCGCTGTGACTTGACGGACCGTGTAGGGTGCGTCCCTGACGCACCTTCTGTCTCCTGCTCTACAAGCTTGGCCATTATCCACAGCTCAGCCGTCAGGATGAAGATAGCCAGCGGCATCATTGTCCACCCTGCGAAGTCGTGGAAGAAGGTCTCCGCCAGCCCGCTGCTTACGGCTGTGAACAGCTCAGCCGTCACAACAAGCCTGATGAGGTTGCACACGATAGCCACGGGAATGGTCGAGAGCACTACTGCGACCTTCTGCCACCGAGGACGGTCGACGACGTAGGCAAGCACGCTCCCGACAACAACAAAGGCTGTCAGCATGCGAAGCCCGCTGCAAGCTTCAGCCACCGCTAGCGGAACATCCCCATTAAGGACCATTACGTTCCCCTCGCGTACAACCGTCGTTCCCAGAAGCTCCAGGATGAAGACTGCGCCGATCGTCGCCTGATCCTGAAGCGGACCGGAGATCAGATTGTGAACGCGTCCTGGAAGCGGAACCATGAGGAACAGGAAAGGCATGATCCAGAAGACGCGGCGAAACACCTGCCAGCCCGCAACCAGCAGCACGACGCCTACTATCGAAAGAACAAACGCGTAACGCTCCGCAGACTCGAACAGGTGTTTGAGGCCATAGTCCCGGGCAAGATGAGCCAAGCCAATCAAGACCAAACCCCACCAGCACGCCCTGATTCTGCATTTGCCTAAGGCTGACCGATCGTGCCACAGCAAGTACAGAGCAGCCAGGGGCACGAGCTGACCGACGCTGTAGTTGTCGTTGCTCTGCCATTCCCGGTGCAGGTCGGCGGCTGTCGACCAATAAGACCAGAGCAGCGCGGTAAGCAGCATGCCAACCGAGACGATCCACGGGACGTATCCCCTGTCCGTGGTTTCAGCTTTCGAGCTTATCGCCGGACTCGAACTCATGATATCACACCCTGTCTGCCCACTGTCCGAGCAGTGAGCGCCCTCACGGGCCCTCTCCGCTGGCAGCAGCCTGCTCGACCGCCTCTAGCAGCAAGTCTCGCAGCGGTGATCCCGAAACTGAAGCGAACTCCCGGACTGTCTGCTCGGGTGTCCCTACCGGAGAATCGCCCGACACCGTGATCTGCACTTGGGCTGCGTAGGTGGCACCCCGACTTTCGGACTGCCATTGCTTGCTCCGCAGCAGGGACACGTCCGGACAGTACTCGCCGTCCACAATGTAGTAGTTGAGCACGGTTACCCTGTTTGACTGCAGACCGCCGCGCCGAAATGAGTGAACCTGGCAGGGGATTGTCGAACCGTCGGGAAGCGGCACCTCGACCACCTTGGTTTTCTGCAGAGTCCATCCGGCGCTGGGATAGCAGACCTCAGGTCTGTGCGGAGCCAGATCGCGCAGTTGAATCCCAAAACAGACATAAAACGCAACGCTCTTGGCACTTGTGGACTGGTTGTAGAAGCGGTTGATGAGCTGGTCGGTATCCGTAGCTTTGACCACGGCTTCGTCCAGCGGCACGTCTTTCCCATGCCAGTCGTCGATCGTAAGCGGTATCCGCGCCAGCGTTCCGGACGGCAGAACAACACCCTCGCCCGATCGACCGAAACGTTGCGCCGCAGCTCGATACGCGACACCGCTCAGTGCCAGTAAGATCACCGCCGCCGTGACAGATGCATACGGAGTGGGTCGACACCGAACCTGATTGGTATCAGCATTCATAGAAATAACCATCTCCACGGGCTTCCTACTACATGGGAACATGACATGTCGAACATGTCCCAATCGGGTGCACCATCCCTTCCAGGGGTGGGAGACGGATGGAAGCTCACCGTTGTTCTGCTCCTGGCAGCAGAGCTCAAGCCTCGCCAAACGCACACTACGAAGGCACCGCACAAGATGACTGCGGTTTCACCAGCCTCTTTGGTTATGGGACGATCCCGGAGCCCGGTCTGTATCTTCGGAGTCCCGCGTGTATATCGACCGAATTGCGCCCCTCTTTCCGCATAACGCATGTAAGGAGTAACACGTCCGATATGCATGTTCCGCTGTGAACACGATATGGGTTTGTGCCCCAGTCTGTGTGCATCCGGCGAGTGGCGCGCAATCCCGGAAGCCCTACTGCGGCTGCTCGCGGGCTTCGCCGGTCATGGGGACGAACCGAACGGGCATCAGGTCCTCCGTGTCCATCGTGCCGTCCGGCCGCTTGGTTATCAGAAGCAACTTCTGGACAACGTGCTGCTCGCCCACCGGGATGCACATGCGACCACCGACTTCGAGCTGCTCGAAGAGCTTGTGCGGGATGTGGCCCGGAGCGCAGGTGACTATGATCGCGTCGAACGGGGCGTGCGCGGGCCAGCCCGCATATCCGTCGCCGATCTTTGTCTTGATGGTATCGTAGCCGCGGCGCTCGAACGTCTTCATGGCCCGCCGCGCCAGCGGTTCGACTATCTCGATTGTATAGACATGCGGCGTTATTTCCGAGAGGACAGCCGCCTGGTATCCCGACCCGGTACCGATCTCCAGCACCTTCGACTCCGGCGTCAGCTTCAGGGCTTCGGTCATGAAGGCTACGATGTAGGGCTGCGAGATCGTCTGATCGTAACCGATCATCCGGGCGCCGTCCTCATAGACATACGGCGCTACGTACTTGGGAACGAACCAGTGCCTCGGGACATTGCGCATAGCCTCAAGAACACCGCGATCGGTTATGCCTCTGGCTTCGATCTGGGTCTTGACCATGTGCTCCCGCTCGACTGCGCGCTCCTGCGCTGCGAGCTTGGCGGGTTTCTTTGGTGCTTTCGGTGGCGCCGACGAAACTGTTGGTTTCCCGGTTCGTTCGCCCTCAGGCAAGACAGCCGCCAACCCAAGCCATTCGTCGACAGGCTGGATGTCGTATCCACTCTCGCGAAGTGCCCGCAGGAACCGGCCGTCGATCGTCTTCCGAGCCGGGGTCGGCTCGCCGGTAAAGAGCAGGAAGACCCGCCGCCCTTTTTCGGTCGCATCGCTCACCCGACTGAGCACTTCTCGCACACCGGTTTCGACCTGCGCCGGGTCGCTCAGCTCGGCTTGGGGGTTCTGCCATCCGACCTGCTTGTCGTGGATCGGCGGATAGGAGATCATCTCGGCTTTGAACCCCTGCCGGTGCAACTCGAAAGCGACAAACCATCTATACATATTAAAAGAGATAATGAGATCGTTCGCGTCGACAAGTTCCGCGATGCGTCTGGCTCGCTCGCTCGGCTCGCGGTTGGGAGGTGTCGATCGGACAGCCGCCATCACGACCATACTGCAAAGTACAAGTACGATCGTAGCACCTGCGATCGCAAGCCTGCCAGAGATATAGCGTTGAAACAGACGCCGCCCGGCGCCATCCAGTAGCATCGCAATCACCAGCATCATCGCCGGTATGACCATCGTGTCGTAACGGCCCACAACGTAGGCGGGACGGACAAGAAGCGAATACAAAAACGGGACCGCCAAGCCACACAAAACGAAGCCGAGCAGAAAACGGATGGTCCGATCTCGCTCGCTCTGATCACGCATGGTCATCCTGTCAGCCGTGGAGTCGTTCGGCGCGACACGGCCGCGCACGAGCCACAACGCGAATGCGCCGGCAATCAGCACAGCAGGCGTCCACAAGACGATAGACCCGATAGCGGCTCCAAGGCGATCGACCGTTGCAGCGTGAACGTGCGCGAGCACACCGATGTAGTCCGGGTATCCGCCGGAAGGCAGCATAACCCAAAGGGACTTGGGGATAGCCAGCAACGGTGGACACGCCTCCCACGTTTCCAACAACCATCCCTGACTTCCACGTTCCGTCAGGCGGAAGACGACCCCTATAAGCCAAGGGGCCATCACGACACCCAAAACCAGACCGGTGGTCGCCCATTGCTTCACAAACCGCCGTCGATTTTGCGCAAGAGCGATCCCCGCGAACGACGCCGGCAGCAGGAACAGGGCGTAGTAATGTGTCGCTGCGCTAAGAAGCGCCAGCAGGCTATACGCAAACCACCACCGCCACAGCCCCGTACGAGAAGCCACATGCAGCGCGAAGATCATCAGTGTGATCACAAACACCCATAGCGCGTAGACACGGGCCTCCTGGCTGTAGTGAATGTGCAGCGGGTGGACGGCTGTCAGAACCGCGACGATGAGGGCGACACCACCGCCACCCATCCGCCAACCGATCAGCCCCAGCGCCAGAGTGGTGGCACAGCCCGCCACGGCTGAGAAGCTGCGGAAACCCAGGATCGTCTCACCGGTAAACCATGTCCAGGCGTCAAGTGCGACCAAGTACGGAATGGTGGTAAGCTCAAGCCAGGGGTCGGGCCCGTCCGCGGGCCAATCCGAAAGATTGTGGACGTAGTAGAAGGTGCAGCTCTCATCGAGCCAGAAATCACGAAGCGCGATATCATCGAACCTCAGGCATACCCCGACAATCGTCGCGATCAGCAACATCAGCCACACAAACCGGTGCCCCTCAGGGCGAACGGCAATCGCGGGCATCTCGCCGAGATTCACGACTTGATCCCCCGACGCGAAAACCGCATCCGAACCAGCAGACGTAGCGTCTTGCTCATAGTCTGAACAACCCGCATCTTGCTGGAACCACCCTTTGCATCGTAGCGCAACGTCATCGGAACCTCACCGAAACGTACCCCGCGGGCTGCGAGCTTGAGCAATACCTCAACCATGCAGGCGAAACCTCGTTCCTCAATGAAGTTGAGGGTCCAGGCGTGGATCGCCTCCTGCAGCGCACCCGCTCGGTACAATCGAAAACCACAGGTGTAATCTCGCACCCCGCGAACGGGGAATACGACCTTAAACAACATCCTGGCTGCGAAGCTGATAAACCGCCGCCATCTTGAAAGCCCGACGATTCGAGACCCTGTCCGGTAGCGCGACGCGATCACCACGTCAAGCTTGTCGCTTCGTAGCAGATCGACCATCTGCGGAAAGAGCTCGGGCGGATGGGTATTGTCGGCGTCCATGGTGACGATCAGGTCGTCAGGGTCTGCTTGCTGGACGGCTGCCGACAAAGCGTCTCGCAGGGCTGCCCCCAGACCGAGGTTTCGCTCGTGGGTGACGATATCCAACGGATACTGGCGAGCCAGATCTTCGAGAAGTTCGCCCGAGCCATCCGTGCTGCCGTCGTCCACCACGACGATGCGGTACTCGCCGCCCCACTCTTCAAGCACAGCCGCCCAACTCCCGATGAGCGTGGCGAGATTCTCCCGCTCGTTGTAGGCGGGAAGGGCGACGAACACTTTGTGTTCTTCGTTCAAAGCCAACACCTCGACTACCACTGGGAGCACGAAATGTCGAACATGCCCAAGCTAGGTGCCCCATCCCTTGCAGGGGTGGCGGACGGATTTCTGCTCACCCTTTTCTGCTCCCTGAGGCAACCGCAAAACCCACACGGACATCCGGCTATCTTGCGGATGCCCTGAAGACTAGCATAGCCAGCCATCGCCGTCGATGCAGCACGTCGAAGCGGCAGCCCAGCCTTGTATTTGTGACCGACTTCGGAACTGCATCCAGCGGTTACGAACTCCGCCTCCTTTGGCACAACCCGACCACCATGACGCGACGGCCTGAAGGGCCCGAATCGTGGCGCAGAATCCGCTTGTGCTTGAATCGAGTGGGCCTTTCGAGTAGATTCACCGCCTGAGGCTTCGTTAATAGACAAACCAGACTCAATGCTCACAGCATGAGTCTCCAGTTCTATCCGGTCAAACCGGACTGAGAGGACAACAGAATGAAACTTCCGGCTTCCCTGGTAAGCTGTGGACTATGCACTGTATTTCTGATTCTGTCAGTCTCCTGTAACCACCCCAGCGAACCGTCAACTGAATCTCAAAAGGGCATCGCCAGCCATAAACTGGACACCGACGCCAAGGCACCATCATCCCCTGATTCCCGGGAAGCCAATACTACTCGTAAGGTGGCAGTGAGAATCGGGGACAGGTCACAGACTTTTACGTTACATGATCTGCGGGCGCTCCCCAAGGTTACCATTGCAGATTATGAAGCCATTGGAGTGACGAAAGGTCCTTTAGGCAGTAGCACTTGGGCTGGGGCATCACTGAAAGACGTCTTGCTCAGCGTTGATCCCGCTCTGAGCGATTCCAGGAATGCCCACAGGCTCATTGTCCTTACGAGTAGTGATAAGTATGTAGCTGTCATCAAGTGGGCTGAGATGTTCGGCTCGCTCAAAGGTGGCGAAGCACTGTATAACATCAAGGGGTGTAATGAATGCCACGGTGTGAATGGTGAAGGCACCTCTCCCGAAGGGAAGAGGCCTGCCCCGGCGCTGGTTGGCAAGGACTGGAATTTCGGTACTGTAAAAGCCGTCATACGTGCCGGGAAAGACGCTCATGCACGTATCACTGAATACACTGAGTCGCGGTTGAGTGATGCAGATTTGCGTGCAATCATGGATTGGGCGAAAAGCCCCATGTCTCCCGTGCCCGCTGGTGCATTTACGGCCGATCCCGATAAGATGGTCACGTTATTGGCATATGAACGGAACGGTAGGCCGATGACGGGCAAGGATGGGCTTATCCAGTTGATTGTGGGGATTGACGAGTTTGCAGGTCGCTATTCGCACTGGGTAGAGACAATCGAAGTGAAGTAATGTGCAATACGAAATCGCCGGCTATAGCGGCTTCAACCATCTTGCAGCGTCCGGACTGGAAGTTTCTCAAGAAGAAATCGACTTCCCGATGCTACGACAAAATAGAACTTGTTCTAGAGAATTCTCGGTGAATCCGCTCATCTCTGGCGCGGTAAATCTCCACCACCCCGCTCGCGCTTTGGGGGCCTGCAATCCCATACCGACCGAGATAAGCACCGGTTCCCGACGTCATGGCGCTTGACCTTTCAGACACTTCGACCGTCCTGCTCGCGGTTCGCGATCTGCGCGTCGAGTTCTCACTTCGCGGTCGCGGCTGGCGAAGGGACCGCGCTGTTGTTCGGGCTGTTGACGGTGTGAGCTTCGATGTCGCACCGGGAAGCACGTTGGGTTTGGTGGGTGAGAGCGGTTGCGGCAAGACCACCGTAGCCAGGTCGGTTCTCAATCTTATCCGGGCCTCTGCGGGAAAAGTGCTTTTCGGCGGCGTTGACTTACTCAACACCTCGGCTACGACGATGCGGCGCCTCCGCCGGGAGATGCAGATCATCTTTCAAGACCCGCTCGGTAGCCTCGATCCGCGAATGACCGTCTGGCGGATAGTCGCTGAACCTCTTGAAATACACAGAGTCGAGCGGAGACAGAGACGCCGCCTCGCCGACGAACTTCTCGAACGCGTCGGTCTTAGCTCCGCTCACGCTGACCGCTACCCGCACCAGCTTTCCGGCGGACAGCGGCAGCGGGTCGGCATCGCCCGGGCTATCGCCCTCAAGCCCAGGCTTATCGTCTGTGACGAACCGGTAAGCGCCCTGGACGTGTCGATACAGTCCCAGATTCTGAACCTGCTGGTGGACCTGCAAGAGCAGATGGGAATAGCTTGCCTGTTTATCGCCCACAATCTGGCTGTCGTGAAACACGTGAGCCATCGAGTGGCTGTCATGCACCTTGGCAGGATAGTCGAAATCGCCGACAAGGATGCACTTTATGCCAACGCCTGTCATCCATTCACGACGGCACTGTTGGCAGCCTCTCCCGAACCTCCGACCGGCGGCTCGCCACATTCGCGCGGCACTCGCCCGAATCTCGATTCGCCGGATAGCCATATCTGTTTCCGGGGCGAACCGCCGAGCCCCATGACTCCGCCTGACGGCTGTTCGTTCAACCCGCGCTGCCGCTTCGCGAAAGATGTGTGCCGCCATGTTGCCCCACAACTCGAACCCAAACCGGGACTGCAACCCGGACACCTGGTCGCCTGTCACTTTTTCCCGCTGGGTGGCCCACCTCCTCTGGAGGTGGGGGAGACGATGATTCCACAGCCGAGTGATATTCGTCTTTAGCTTGGACTTCTCGGCGCAAATCATCGTGTCCCCCATGTCCGGAGGACATGGACCACCCGCCAATTATACTCTCAAGACGTCATCATCCCGACGCCTTCTCCTGGTCTACGAAAACCCTGTCCAGGCAGTCTATTATGAAATCGACGTCGGCTTTGGTGACGCACATGGGCGGTTTGATTCGCAGGACGTTGCCGTGTACGCCGCCCTTTCCTATCAGCAGGTTCCTATCTTTGGCGAGTTCGTGGATTCGGGCAGCTTCTTGGGTTGCGGGCTCTTTGGTGTCACGGTCGCGGACCAGCTCAATACCGAGCAGCAGCCCGCGCCCTCTGACGTCGCCGATGAGTTTGTGTGATTCTTGCAGAGTCAGCAACCCCTCCTTGAGATAACCGCCGACCTGGTGGGCTCGTTGCTGGATGTTCTCGTCGTCGATGACCTCTAGCGTCTTGATGCCCTGGATCATAGCCACCGGTTGCCCGGCGAAGGTGTTGAAGTGGAGTCGCTCACCCAGGCACTCGGCGATTTCTTTGCGCGTAGTGACGGCGCCCAGAGGCCAGCCGTTTCCGATGCCTTTTGCCATGGTGACCATGTCGGGGACTACACCGTAGTTCTCGAATCCCCAGAAGGCGGTTCCGGTTCGACCGAATCCGGTTTGCACTTCGTCGGATATGCACAGTCCGCCGTGGGCCCGGATGATGTCGTAGACAATTGCGAAGTATTCCGGCGGCGGTTCTACAACCCCGCCGATCCCCTGGATGGGTTCGGCTATGAAAGCGGCGATGGAACCGGAAGTTTCGTATTCGATAAGTGAGGCTACGCTGTGAGCGCACTTCATGTTGCACGAAGGGTATTCGAGGCTTAGGGGACAACGATAGCAGTATCCCGGCGGTGCATGTTTGATGCCCGGCACGTCGGGAAGCGGGAACTTCCAGTTGCTCATAGCCGTCATCGACATCGTGGAAGCGAGCCCGCCGTGGTATCCGTTGCCCAGTGCGATGATGTCGAAGTTACCCGTGTGGAGTCGCACCATCATAGAAGCAAGCTCGTTCGACTCGCTGCCTGAGTTGGTGAAGTATGTGCTCTCGAGGCCGCTGGCGTCGGGGAAGTGTTCTGCCAGCTTCTTGGCGTAGAGCGCGACTTCGGGATTAAGGTAGAGGGTCGTTGTGTGGGTCAGCTTACCGACCTGTTCACGGACGGCTTCGACGATTCGCGGATGACAGTGGCCGACGGAGACCACGACGATACCCGCAATGGCATCGAGGTACCGCTGACCCGTGTCGTCCCACAAATACTGCATGTGCCCTTCGACGATCTGGATAGGGTCCTGATAATAGAGGAGGACGCCGGGGTTGACGTAGCGTTGGCGCGTTTTCAGCACTTCGGCGCGCGACGGTCCGGTATATGGCGCGGGCGTGTGCTCGCACGGTGGAAGCTCCACCGGATTGGGATTGTTCGACACGGGCATGACTACTCCTTTCACAAGGGTACGACAGCAAGACCGCGGTAGCGCCTGGCGGTCTTATCCGAACGCGCATCATACTCGAAACCGTCTCCGTCTCACCTCCACTGAAGCAGGCCCGAGAATAATTCTCTTCGCAGCGTAGCGGGCTTTGCACGGACCATCTCGATGCGTCATTCCTGGCCTACCCGCTCGATGGCAATCCCGGCCTTCTCACGAATTATGAGGACGTTTCCGATAACGGGGCTCGTCGCGTGGAGAATCGTCCGGGCCGGTCACGCAAGTCAAGGCTTCATCCAGGGCAAACGATAATCACCCCGGGGTCCGCCGAAGTGTCGGACCGGTTCGCAAGCTGCATTTTTGTGGGCAGGGATTTGATCTCGAAGTTTAAAAGCTTCTGGACTGCGGAAGAGGTACCTCGTTGGTTTGGCCTCTCTGTGGTGCTGGTGTACCTGGTGGGCGTCGGTTTTGTGGGGCACTTCTCGGTGATCAGTGTTCGGGAGCAGGCCGTCGATCAGTACCGTAGCGGCAGCGGGTACGCCGTCCAGAACCTCACAAGGCGGTTGTCATCGATCGCGCGGGACCATGTGGACAACCCAACAGGCCGAGCGGGTATGAGTGCATATCAACGGGCGTTGCGAGACTTCTCCACTCACGTGGATGTAAACCGGCTTAGGATTGTCGATTCGCGCGGGTTGGTAATCGCCTCAACGGCGGCTGATGAGATCGGATCTATCCGTGGGCAGACTCCCGTCCATACCCGAACGGTGGATGGAATGCAGATCGGCGAGGTGCCCGCAGATGACGGTGGCGAGCCGGATCGCCTTTTCCGCACCGTGGTGGCAGAGGGCAATGCAATGGTCGTGCAACCCCCCACCGCGACGGCCGACACGGTTTCCGAAGACAAGGGGCACGCTCCGAAACCGGCAGCAGAGCGGCCGGCTATTCTATACCTCGAGGTGACGCTACCCGGCAAGCCCGTTGGAATCACGTCGTTTGCCGACCACTCTGGGGCGTTGTTTGCCATCCTGGTCGTATGCGGGGTGCTGTTCGCGCTGTTCCGTTGCTTGCGCACACAGCTCAGGGGTGTCTCGCTGATCGCCAATCGCTTGCAGTCTCCGCTCGATTCGGTGAAGCAGGACCTGGTGTCGTTGCGGGTTGCGGATATGGACGACGCCGTAACGTCAGCCTGGAACCAGCTGGTCGAGTTGGCAGCGGAGCTTCAAGAGGAGGTTGTCCGGTCGCAAGCCAACAAAGAACTCTCTGTTGCGTTCGCCGGCTCATCCGGTGGGGCGTTGGCGCTGGCGCTCAATGCCGTTCCAGACGCGATCATGTACATCGCTCAAGACGGGCGGTTCGAGTACGTCAACGCGACAGCGTGCCGTCTGCTGAAGTGGGGCGAGGACGAAGTCAAGGATGCGACACTCGCCACAGCCAAGTCCGTCGGTGTGGGTGAACAGATTCTCGGAGTATTGCGCACCGCCCACCAGCAAAGTGGGGGGTTTGATTCTCTTACCCAGGTGATCGAGCCCGACAGCGGGGAGACCTCGCACCGGGTCTGGGTGATCCCATTGCAGGAGGCCAAGCATCAAGGCGAGTGCGTAGCCATCGTTCGCGACGTCAGCCAGCAGATTCGCTCGGAGAAGGCGCGCGAAGAGTTCGTCACCCAGATAACCCATGAGCTGCGTACGCCACTCACCAACATCCGGGCGTACGCCGAAACCCTCTCGAGCGGGATGTTCGACGACCCCAAGATGATCACCGACTGCTACAACGTAATCACGAAGGAGACGCGCAGGCTTTCGCGGTTGATAGAGGACATTTTGAGCGTGTCTCAAATGGAGGTCGGCAGCATCGAGCTTACGCTCGACTCGGTTGACCTGAAGGCGTTGCTCAGTGACGGCATCGGCGATGTGCGCGGATTGGCTGACGAGAAGGATGTGGATCTGCAGCTCGTGCTACCGGCGAAACTCGAACCGATTCGAGCCGATCGAGACAAGCTGGCTGTGGTGATCATCAATCTGCTGGGTAATGCGATCAAGTACACCTCCTCCAATGGATCGATCATCGTCGGTTGTCAGAGTTCCCAGGACGAGGTTTCCATCACCTTCAAGGACAACGGTATCGGAATCGAACCTGCAGACCACGCGCGGGTCTTCGAGAAGTTCCAGCGAGCCGATGATCCGGACGTCCAGAGCGAAACCGGAACGGGCATTGGCCTCTATACGGCGCGGGAGATTGTCCGTCGCCATGGAGGCGAGATCGACCTGATGAGCGAGAAAGGGCAGGGTTCGACGTTCATCGTTCGCCTGCCCAGCAGTGAGAGTCGTGCGAGTTCACTTAACGCATCCCAGGAGGCATGAGGATTGTGGCAAGAGTACTGATAGCTGAAGACGAACCGCACATCCTCCGTGTGATGTCGATGTGGCTCCAGCGAAACGGACACAGTGTCGTCGAGACAAGAAACGGAATGGAAGCTCTCGAGGCTCTCGAGCGCGAGTCTGTGGAGATCCTGATCTCCGACGTTCACATGCCGCGAATGGACGGTATTTCGCTGGTGAGGGCTGTTCGAGAAGAGCGGATGCTGGACATCCCGATCGTGATTCTTAGTTCCAGTTGCGAACGAACCAAGATCGAGAAGGACCTTCAACCACACAAGGTCCACGTATACGCCAAGCCCTTCACGCCGTCACGATTGGTCGCGAAGATCGAGAGTCTGTTGGCATCGGTGTCCATCTAGAAGGACCGGCGAAATGAGCGAGAAGACCGTCAACCAATCGGGGATGGACCTCCACGACAAGCGCCACGAGTTGTTTAGCCGCCTGGATGCTCTGCGCAGCGCTCTGCGTGTCGACCCTCCAGCACCTGAATCAGAAGCTCTGCTCTCGAACGTCTCCGAAGGCGTCTCAACGATTCTGGCGGAACACGGCGGGATGGCTGAGGAACTTCTCTGCGTCTATGAACAGCTCGGCATCGTGTTCGAGGTAACCGCGAGCCTGCCCGGCGTCCAGGGGGAATCTCCGATCGTGGAGCTCTTCCTCGCTAGCCTGCGACGGACATTTCATGAAAGCATGGTGGCGGCGGCTGTTCAGGATGGTTCGGGCCAGTGGGTCCTGGACGATCGTTCCATCAACGTCGAGCCTTGGCTTGCCGGAATGATCGAGGAAAGTCGGGCCCAATCAGGCGTCGTTGTTCAAGAACCTCCGGACGGTGCGAAGCCGTCTCGAACGAGTGAGGCTATGGTATGCCCGCTCCTGTCGGGCGAGAACTTCGTATGCGCGATTGTCCTGATCAGAAGCGACAAGGGACGGGAGTTTCGGGCCAGCGATATGCTCCTGGTTGAGTCGCTGACGCAGTTCTGCGGCGACCTCATCAGGAATCAGCATCTCTTGACGAAGCTCCGAGAAGCATCGATGGCGATGATCCGCTCGCTGGTCAGCGCCATCGACCAGAAGGACCCGTATACGTCGGGGCATTCCCAGCGGGTGGGCTATTTCGCGTTGCTGCTGGGCCGTGGACTTGGATTGGGGCAAGAAGACCTCCAGATGCTCCAATGGAGCGCCCTGCTCCATGACATCGGGAAGATTGGAATTCGCGACGACGTGCTCAAGAAGAAAGGCAAGCTGGAACCGGAGGAATGGAAACACATCCTCGAACACCCTGTTCGCAGCTACCAGGTGGTCAAGGAGGTTCCTCAACTTGCTGGGGCACTGGACGGCGTGTTGCATCATCACGAGCACTACGACGGATCAGGATATCCTGAGAAGCTAGCCGGTGAGGACATTCCGCTTCAGGCACGCATCATCCAGGTGGCAGACATCTTCGACGCATTGACTTCCACGCGGTCATACCGCAAAGCCTTTGACTGGCGAAAAGCGCTGCTAATCCTGCAGGAAGAGGCGGGGACAACGGTCGATCCGGTACTCCAGAAGCTCTTCGACCGGCTGGTGCGCCGCCTTCTGGAGAGCGAAGCGATGAGCTGGGAAACGCTGCTCATCCAGGCCCAGCAGGTGGTTGGCGTGGTTCAAGATGAGGCTCAAACTGAGATGATCGAGGGGGTTTGACGTGAATCCGACGCTCTTAGTCTCGTGGTTTCCTATCATCCTGGCAGTCGGCATCGGCGGGAGAATGTTGGATAGGCGGCGGGCGACAGGGCTTGGCGTTCTGTGCACGTTTTTCTGGGTGATCCTGCTGCAGGCATGTCATGGACCGGAAGTCTGGATGGGAGCCATGCGGGCCCTGTCCATACTCGCCGGTTCGGGTGCGATATTGGCTATGGGCGCCTGGGCGGGCGAGATGTCTCTGCCGTCTGCGACACTCAAGACGCCAGGTCACTCCCCAATAGGCCCGGTCGGAAGTGGCGACGGGCGACAAGACAGCGAGGCGCTGGGTTCCTTTTCGAGCATGCTTGATCGGTTCGACACCTGGCTCGAACAGCACCAAGGCGACATCGATCCTTGGCCCAAGTTCGACGAATTCATTCGCACCGTCCTCTATGAAAGCTGTGCAGCCACTCATGTGAAACCGTTCCACGTGCTGTGCGAGGGCGACGAACTCTCGCCGCTGCGGGGAATCGATCCGTTCGAGGACGTCCCGCGCGTATCAGCCCGAAGGGGGATCATAGGAGACGTAATCGCTACCGGGCGGTCTTATGTTGCGGGCACCAGACCGTCGGGAGAGTCCACGCCATATCCCGCCCGCGAAGCGGGTGAGGAGTTGCTGACCTGGTGCTTTCCGATCATGCAGGGCACGCGAGGAATCGGCGTGGTCATGATCGGGCAGCTAGGCATTGCCCCGGACTCCAACGAACACCGCTTGCACGCCGCAGAACGCATGGTGGCCCTGTTTTGGCGCATGCTGTGTGAAACCTGCAGAAGCCGAACCGCCTCTATGAATGACCCAGCCTCAGCGCTTTTCACGCGAGAGACATTCCTTCGCGTGAGCGATGAGACTCTACAAAACTCCTATGGGCAGGGCGAACCCGTGGCTCTGGCGGTCATAGCTCTCGAGCAACTGCGCCACCTCAACGATACCGCCCGATGGGATGTGGCTGACGAGCTGGTCCGTGAGGTGAGCATCCTGCTTAAAGACCGGGTGCGCACCGACGATCATGTGGGCAGGTTCGACGGCTCGCGTTTTCTCATACTCCTGCGCCGTGTCGACCTGTCATTAGCCACGCTCATTCTCGAGCAGCTCCTGACGCGCTTGCAGGATCTGGTGGGTGACAACTCGCGGTGGCGGATATCCATGGGGGTGCGTTGCGGCGTGACGTGCAGCGGAAAGGAACAACCGGACATGCATTCGTTGATTTCGCAGGCGATCGCCCAGTGCCATAAGGCACGCGTCGAAGATAAGGCGGTTTGCGGCGATCTATATCCAGCGGCTGCGGTTAGCGAGACGGTGTCATGAAGATCGAGAGTCACCGGGTTGGCACCGTCGAGGTGATAACGCCCATCGGGGCGCTTGTAGACGAGGACGCGGAGGGCTTCTCGCGAGAACTGCTTGATCATCTGAAGACCTCGAGCCCGCGCATTGTGGTCTCGATGAATGAGGTCCCCTACCTGGACAGCGTGGCGTTGGAAGGTTTCGCAACTGCTGCCGATGAGTTAAGCGACAGGGCCGTCAGGCTCAAGCTGGCACAGGTAGCGCCGACTTGCCGCGAAGTGCTGGACCTCACCGGTCTTGCTGACCGGCTGCAGTTTTTCGAGGAAGTCCAAGACGCTGTGAAGAGTTTTCTGTAGTGGACAACCTGACGATCGAACAATCCGTCCGTCTGGGCGATCTGCTCATAAGCGAGGGGCTGGTCACACCCGAGCAATTAGCTGAGGCACTGGCCAATCAGCGTGCGACGGGTCGGCGGATCGGCAGCTCGCTGGTGGACATCGGCGCCATCCCGACCAGCGCCCTGGTTACGACGCTCTCGAAACGTCTGGGAGTGAAAGGATGCGTGCTGCGGCACGGACTTATCGACCCGAAAGTGGCCAAGAGCATCGTCAAGGAGGAGGCTGAACGCCTCAAAGCCCTGCCTCTGTTCAGGGTTCGCAACGAGCTGACGGTGGCCATGGTCGAACCCCAGTCGCTTCCCGTTCAAGACCGTCTGCGCAACCTCACCGGATGCGACATCCGACCGGTTCTCGTGCTCGAGGAGAACCTGGCTGAGTTTCAAAAGAAGTACCTCGCCAGCGAGGTCAACGTGGATTCGTTCCTGGCTTCCATGGAAGAGAGCGAGATCCACATCTCGGAAAACGAAGCCGTCGATGAGGGACCGGTCAACGACCTCGACAAGATGGTCGACGGAAGCCCGATCGTCAACCTGGTGAACCTGGCCATCCTCACAGCCCTGCGCGAAGGCGCCAGCGACATCCACATCGAGCCCGACAGAGACGCAACGCACATTCGCTATCGCATCGACGGTCGACTTCAGGAGATGCTCAAACCGCCCAAGGGGATGCATGCAGCCGTCGTATCGCGCATCAAGGTCATCGGGCGGATGGACATCGCCGAGAAACGGCTGCCCCAGGAAGGGCGCGTGCACATAGTCGCCGACGGCAGTGAGATAGACCTGCGCGTATCGAGCATGCCGACGATACTCGGCGAGAAGATCGTCATCCGAATTCTCGACAAGCGTAGTGTCAGCTTCGAGTTGGAGACGCTGGGAATCCGGGCGGATGACCGCCGCGCGGTAGAGGCCATGATCCGCAGCCCGTACGGTCTGATGCTGGTCACCGGACCGACCGGCAGTGGAAAAACCACGACGCTGTACTCCTCGCTCGATCTGCTGCGCGACGAGGGCACAAACATCGTCACTATCGAGGACCCGGTCGAATACCAGCTTCCGCTGATCAACCAGATTCAGGTCAACGAAAGCATTGGGTTCACATTCGTGCGGGCGCTGCGGTCCATCCTCCGCCAAGACCCCGACGTGGTGATGGTCGGGGAGATTCGCGACGAGGACACAGCCAACGTGGCGGTCCAGGCTGCCCTGACGGGTCACCTGGTCCTGTCGACGCTGCACACTAACGACTGTCCCGGCGGCGTTATGCGTCTTATCGACATGGGGGTTGAACCGTTTCTGATCTCGTCTGCTGTGCTCGGGTTCGTCGCCCAGAGGCTCGCCCGCAAGATATGTCCGTCCTGCAAGACCTCATACTATCCACCGCCGAATCTACTCAAGAGCGTTGGTTGGGAAGATCGGTCAAGCGAACTGTTCACCAAGGGGGAAGGCTGTCGCCAATGTCACAACACCGGGTTTAAGGGCAGGGTCGGAATCTACGAGATCATGCTCCTTGACGCCGAACTCAAACGGATGATCCAGAACGATCTGTCGGAAACCGGCATGCGGGTCTACTTGGCCCAGATCGGCTGGAGAACTCTCCGCCAGAAAGCCCTCAGTCTTGTCGATAGGGGTGAGTCCACCATCGAGGAAGTGCTGCGGGTAACCCGATCGGAAGCCATGGAAACCGGCGACCCAACCGGGGCGGGCGTAGAGGAGGCGGTTGCATGATCCTCACCTACGACGCGATCGACGGCAACGGCCAACACCAGGCTGACAATATCGAGGCGACCGACGCAAAAGAAGCGCTCGAAGCCCTCAGGCGAAGAGGTCTCTACGTTACCGAGATTGCCGAACAAAAGGCTGGTTCGCAAACGAAGACCTCATCCGGAACCGGGAAAGCTCAGTCCGGACGCCTGCCAGTCAAAACGCTGGCGATGCTAACCAGGCAGATGGCCATGCTGTTGCGCGCGGGAAGCGGGGTCGTGCCCGCGATGCAGGCCATCAGAAAACAGATGGCCAAACCGGCACATGGCGCCATCCTCGATCGGGTCGTGCATGACCTAGAAGAAGGGGCTACTCTCACAGAGGCGTTAAGGCGACACCCCCGCGCCTTCGACTCGACATTCTGCGCGATCGTGCAGGCCGGCGAAGCCAGCGCCACCTTGACGGAGATGTTCGAGCGCCTGTCGAGCTTGGTAGGAAAACGCAAGGCGATGCGCAACAAGATACTCGGCTCACTCGCCTATCCGGCTCTTCTTATCGTGATGTCGGTTAAGATCATTGCTGTCTTGGTCTTCTTTGTTCTGCCCAGGTTCGCGGGCATGTTCGATACCCTCGGGGCGGACATCCCCGCGAGCACCAAGCTCATGATGTCGGTGTCGAACGGCGCCGTCGAGTACTGGTGGGCCTGCCTGGGGGCTATGATCGCCATGGTCTGGGGGCTGGTCTGGATGGTCCGCAGCCCGACCGGACAACAGTGGATAAGCAACATCCAGACACGTGTTCCGCTGGTCGGAAGATTGATGGTGCGCCTGATTCAGGGACAGGTTTTTCGGACCATGGGCCTGCTGCTCGAAAGCCGCGTGGGCGTGCTCGACACGCTCGAACTGACCCGGGGGATCACCACCAACGACCAATTCGGCAGGCTTTTCTCCGACATCGAGGAGAAGGTCACCTCAGGCGGGCTGCTCAGCGCCGCCTTCGAGGCATCGCCGCTTGTCGAACCGTACGTCTGCCAGGCCATCAAAACAGGAGAGGATAGCGGAAACTTGGGCGGGGCGATGTCTTTTGCGGCCGATATCCTCGACGAGAGCAACACCGAGTTGGTCAACTCACTGACCAAGCTCATCGAACCGGTGATCCTCATCGGAATGGGTCTGGTTGTTGGAGGCGTCGCGGTTTCGTTGTTCATGCCCTTGTTCGACATGACGTCGGGGATGAACTGAAGCAAGCTCTGGTTTTGTGTAGCTGTCGAACGATGCTTCTGTACCCGGCGGTGTACGAGAAAGACCGCCACACAGAAGCCGAAGACGCTTTGACCCGGGAGTGGTCCATGACACTTGCACTGATCGGACACCGCAGCAAGGTCTCGCCTGTTGGCGTGGACATCGGCTCGTCGGGCGTGCGTGCCGTTCAGGTCGCGTCTACCGACTCCGCCTGGCGCGTGACGCAGATGGCCAGAGTCTCTATCGTCGATGAAAAGACCGATAAACCCGAATCACCAGCCTCTCCACTGCGCAGGTGCTTACAGCAAGCGCGATTCGGCGGGAAAGCAGCGTATGCCGCGATCAGTCCTTCTGATGTCGAGTTCCATGCCCTTGAACTGCCCAAGGCACTTACAGAAGGTGGCGGCGGAGACGTCGACCAGGTTGTCCGCCATGAGATCACTCGCTTGATGACTCAGCCCGAGGAAGGTGTCGAGACGAGGCACTGGAGTCTCCCGCCGACCACAGTTCCCGCACCCAACGCCATCGGTGTAGCTGCCGGTCGCAAAGCAATCGACACAGTAATGACGACTTGTGAACAAGCCGGTCTGGTCTGCGAGAACATCGAAACAGCGGCAGGCGCCCTGTGCCGATTCGGGACCGCTCTACAAGCGCGGGGTGATGAGGAGGTCTGGGGACTGCTTGACCTGGGCGAGAGGCAGGCGAGGCTGGTGCTGTGTATGGGTGAAGCACCGATTCTGGTTCGCACCATCGGCGACGGGGGAAGGTCGTGGACCGAGCTGATCGCCGAATCGCTCCAGATCAGCTTCGGAGCAGCCGAAGTGCATAAATGCGACAACGGAGTCGCCTCAACGGTTCGCGGGACGGGACCCGGCGCCCCCGAAGAGCCGAGCTCCCGGTTGGCGTCGATGATCCTGGGAGTGTTGAGATCCGAGCTCAACAAGCTGGCGACGGAAATAAAACGTTCCTACGAGTACGTCCTGGGTTGTTATCCGGGGCGACGGGCCTCCGACCTGGTCTTGGTGGGCGGCGGGGCGCTGATGCATAACGTAGCCGGGTTCATGACTCGAGCGTTGGGGATCAACGTTTGCGGTGCGGGGTCCTTCTTGGGTGAAGAAACGTGTCGTCTGAAATGCACTCCGTCACGGCGCGACCCTCTGGAGTTGTACGCAATTGCAACCGGACTGGCACTCGGCGCGGAGGACGTGGATGTCCAGGTTTAACTTCATACCTTCCAGCGTCTTGGCGGCGCGTGCCAAGCGTCGTCATCTTCAGACGTGGAGCACCGCCATCGGCGGGGCGATTTGCGCGCTTATGCTCCCATTGATCCTTGATTGGACCAACCGGGCGCGGGCTGCCGAGATGGAAGCCGTGAGCGAGAATCTCGCCTCCGAGCTGCGACAACGGCACACGGAACACCGCGAAGCCACATCCCAGGCGGCGCTATTGCAAGGACAGATCGAGCGGGCGAAGGCGCTGCGTTCGAAGCGGGCTTGGTCTGCCATGCTGGGTCTGGTCGGATCATGCTTGCCGGACAGCGCATGGTTGACCCTGATCGCCACCGACCCTCCGACCCCGGTGGGCGGCGGACCATCGGGCAGGACCCTGGGACGAGGGAAAGCCGGTGGCGAATCCACGAACAAACAGACGGTCACTATCGACGCTCCGAGGCGACTCAGGATCCGGGGATACGCTGAGAACCACGAGGAAATCTACGAATTCATGAGATTCCTCAAGGATGCTGACGCCTTCAACGATGTGACGCTGATCCGCTCGGGTATTGAACACCCGGGAAAGCAGCCGGCTGTCGGATTCGAAGTCATCTGTGAGTGGTAGCTGATGAAACCTGTGGCACACACATTATGGATGGACCTGATCGGCGGAAGTTTGCTGGCTACCGTCATCGCCGGGTTTGTCTACCTCGCGTTTCTGCGGGAAGACAGCGTTCAGCAGGAACTCGACGAGCTGACGTCCCGGGTGAGCACATCGAGGGAGGAACTCGCGGCGCTTCGCGCGGTGCTCGATTCGGAGCAGGAGTCGATCGCCGACAAGAGGGTGGAGCTCGAGGACTCCGGCCAGCTGCCCGACCGCATTCCCGTCGAGCAGGACCTGCAGACACTCTCGGTGCTCGCCAGGAGGCACCACCTCGAGGTACTACGCGTCGATCCCATTCAACCAAGAGAGTACCCGGGGCTAAAAGAGACACGATACTCGTTTGAAGTGACCGGGACCATGCCCGACATGGCTCGATTCTTCAAAGCCATTGAGCAGGCTGAGTTCTGGGCGGACGTCAGCTACTTCAAGATTGAACAGAGGCGACCCGGACCGGGAGAGGATCCAGCCGACCAGGTTGCAGGGGCCTTGACCATAAGCCTGTTCTCTTCCGCGTAGCGGTTCTCAGGACAGTCGCTGTATACCCGAATCGGAGTTTGCGGCAGACGCGATGATCGGCCAAAAGAAACATCTAGCGTACCTGGCTGCAGTTGTCCTGGGGGGGGTTGCGCTCGTTGTGGATCGCACGGTTCTTTCCGAGGGCTCCTCGGGACCCGCAAAGACGTTTGCTTCAGATATCAGCAAGCCGATCCGAGGACCGATAGTAGAGGCTACTCCCATTCCCGAATTGCACTTCCCGCGAACTCTGCCGGCGATCGACGTGCAATCGAACATCCGTGACTGGTTCAAGCCGCCTGCAAGCACGCCGGACCAACAGCAGGACCATTCAACCGACCGAGAAGGACCTGCAGAGAAAAAGGAACCCGGCGGACCGCTTACCTGCGAGGAGTTCATCGCCGCCCACCGCCTCGATGCGGTGGTTGATTGTGGCGGATGGCAGGTGGCGATCGTCGACGGCAAGTGGATGCGCGCCGGCGAGTCACTGGATGGATGCACCCTGACGCGGGTGTCCGGGCGCACCGTAGAGTTGAAGTGCGTCGACGGTGGAGCAGTGATGATCCTCTTCGAGGACTTGCTTGCCAAAGCGCTCGAGGAGGAAACGTCAGATAAGACGGAAGACAACGCCGGGCTATCGGCCGATGAAATCGCTAAAGTCTTAGGCGGCAATTAGTTACAGTTTGTGTAGTTCGTCTAAAGGGACATCCAACCGCCGTCGATACCAGAGGCGACGTTTGGTTTGCACATAAACTTGCCGGGGTTTCTATGTCAACACGGAGCATAGTGGTATGAAGGTAAACAAGAATCGTAAGGGTTTCAGTCTTGTAGAATTGGTCATTGTCGTTGTGATCATTGGGGTGATCGCTGCCATAGCGGTGCCTCGCATAAGCCGCGGAGCGAAGGGCGCCTACGACTCATCGGTAAGGGGGTCTTTGGCGGGCCTGCGTAACGCCATAGACATGTATGCAGCCGAGCACGGTGGGAAGTTCCCCGGCGCCGACGGAAGCGAGGACACGTTCACGGACCAGTTGACCAAGAAGACTGATGCGGCGGGCACCGTCGGGACCACCGCGGGCACGCATATTTATGGCCCCTATCTGCGGGCGGGTGTCCCACCTCTGGAGGTCGGCCCCAACAAGGGCGCGACTGGCGTCATTCTGGCGGCTACCGGACCAGCCGTAGCCGAAACGACAACGACAGCCGGATGGTCCTACAACTACTCGACCGGCGACATCATCGCCAATACCGATGACACCGACGAGGCAAGTAAGGGCTACGATACGTACTAAGCAGGCCAACGAAGAAAATGAACAGTTTGGACGCCACGCCCTTACAGGGGTGAGGATGGACTTCAGGACTGTTCAATCATCAGCTGGACCAGCTTAGTAGTGATTGCCCGAACCGCAGGCTTCAGCACGTGTTCCGGCGCGCCAGTGTCTCATAACAGCACGGGCAGCGACAAGGTGGAGGTCATCAGCCGCGTGGGCACGGTTATCCACGCGGCTGCTTTTTTGCGATGAGCATCGTATTGTAATTACATCCTATGGGGTTCCAGGAAAGCACAAAGGGATGATTCCCATCAGACCAGACACGACACGTAAGAAGCGATCCGCCTTCAGTCTGGTCGAACTCGTCATGGTGGTTGTAATTATCGGAATCATCTCAGCTATCGCAGTTCCCCGCATGACTCATGCCTCCCAGAGGGCCGACCTGAGCGCCCTAACGGCAACGCTCGCCAACGTGCGAAAGGCGATCGACATCTACTACGCCGAACACGGCAAGTACCCGGGTTATAACCCCACGACCAGAGGCCCTGACAGCAGCTTCTTTGTCAACCAGCTTACTCAATACTCGGACATCCGCGGCAATGTGGATACGGAGCGCGGAAGCCCGAATATCTACGGCCCGTATCTGCGGAAGCCCTTTCCCGCCAATCCGTTCAACAACCTGAGCACCGTACACGTAAAGGCACGTGAGTCGGACGCGGATCCGGCTATAGCTTCCGTAGGGTGGATCGCCGTGCTTGACACCGGAGCGTTCTACATCAGTGCCACCGAGGCACAGGTCAACCAAATCGCTGAAGGGATGCCGTCAATGGGCGGAGGTATGATGAACGGTACGACGGAGGACTGATATGCGCTTGGGGCGGCAATCACTCGCATGGCCGCAACCGGGACTGTCACTTGTCGAAACGGTGATGGCTGTGGTCGTCACCGGCGTCGTGGTGGCGTCGACCATGTCGGCTGTCCAACTCGTCCTGGGCGGCGCTTCACACTTTTCAGAGCGAACAGCCACCCAAAACGCCGTCTCGCTGGCGATGCTGCGGTTTCGTGGCGAGCTGCGGATGGCAGCCACCGTGACCGAGCTTACACCCCAGACGGTGACCTTCACCCACTTCGACATCACCGGCGACGATGTCGATGACGTCATCCGCTACGCCTGGAGCGGTACCTCGGGCGATCCGCTCACTCGCGAACTAAACGGCGAAGGGCCGGTGACCATACTCGAGGGTTGTACCCGCTTCGATCTTCAGGCGGATGTCGTCGGTCTGGTCACGGACGGCCAAGCTGGCTGGTCCGATGAGACGCTGGTGGCGGTACATGACCAGTATCCGCCGGAGTACGATCAATCGATGATGCCGGTCGAAGTGACCAGACAATTCTGGCTTGGACATTACTTCACACCCCAGAATGCTGACAGCACTCGCTGCCGCATCACCCGCGCTCTTGTCTCCTTAAGCCGGTCACAGTTCACCATCAAAGGAAACCTGCTTGTCTCTATCAGGCCCACGTCATCCAAGAGCCATTGGCCGTCTACGCAAGTTCTGGACGAAGTTTCGATATCGGTTCCTGATCTGCCCGATTTGCAGCAGTTCTATGAGATTGCGTTTCCCGGTATCCCGGAGGTGAATGTGGGAGACGGCACGACAATCGTCCTGGGCTGTGACAGCTACAACACAGCGAACGTCGGTATCGGCATTCTGGCCAACAACGATTATGACGACGGCACCTGCCTGTTCTACTCACATGACTCCGGCCATTCGTGGAATCCACACACGTATGATAACCATTACGACCTGCGGTCGTACATCTACGGCCAATTCGATAACCGCACGGCGGTTGTGGAAAGCGGTTCGGTGCGGAATATGACGGTGGGTTTGTCGGCGGCGGTTGGAGAGGAAACGCTGTCGGCGGATGCGGCTGTCGGTTGCATCAACTTACCCCCCATCGCGGGACTGCCCTTTGGTGATCTTCCAATACGGGGAAGTTACTAGTGTTTTGTCACACGCTAAACTACTGGTTGCCGATAGCGCTCACGGAACCGAACCGCGACCGTGAGGGAGCGGAGGTGCAAAGACTGGTGGCCCATGGCTCTAACCGTGGGGAATACTACAGGCGTCGCGGGGCGTTCAGCTACATCGAAGCCACCGTGGCGCTCGTGATTCTGGGGATGGGGATCGCAACCGGGATGAACCTTTACGGTTCGTACGCTCGCGGATCGCTTATCGAGACGGAGCGGGCGGTGGCCCACGCGCTGTGCACCGACCTTATGGAAGAGATTCTGTCGAAGCGATTCGAGAGCGGGTACTACGGTTCCGGCAGCTTCGGCCGGGCCGACTGGGAGAACGTGCGGGCGGATTTCGACGACGTGGACGACTACGACGGATGGACAGAAGACCCGCCCCTGGAGGCTTCCGGCGACCCCTTGGCGAGCGGCGTTTACACCGGATACAAGCGTCAGGTGCTGGTCTGGAACGTGGATGAAGACGATCTACAGACCCCTGGCAGTGACGGTGATACGGCCGCCAAGGTCGTCGAGGTCACCGTGTTCAAGGACAGAAAGGTCCGGGCACAACTTATCGGACATAGAACTCGGTATGCGTTGGACCGGGACTCCGACACAGTTGAGGTAGTGGCAGGAAAATGACTGAGTTGAGTCGACACACTGGTGTTTGTTTTCGCCGGGGCAGGCGGCGGGCTGTGGCCCTGTACGCCACGACGCTTCTCATTTCGCTGGTCGTGGTGGCTGGCGGCGTGTCGCTGGTGACCCTACAGATGGCTGGAAGGCGACTGCAAGACAACATCGAAACCGGTGAGCAATCCTTCCTGCTGACGCGAAGCGGGCTCGAGTGGGCTCTTGCCTACATCGACACCGAACCCAACTGGCGGAGCGTCATGACCAGCGGCGCAGCTACCACCTTAGAGATTCCCGACGCGGGCTCACTGACGGTTGTGATTTCGGACGATGACGGGGACCTCGCCGATTGCGATACGGACCCGGTCACGATCTCGGTTGCGGCGGATGTAAGCGGCGCCCGGCGTGGCATCGAGCTCACAGCCGGCCCCGCCCCGCATCCCGTATTGAGCTACGCGGTATTCGCCGACACAAGCATCCGTCTCAAACACGCGATAATGCATGGCCCGGCGTATGCTCGAGACACTATCCTGGCCGACCGGTACATAGATACTGAAGACAATGGTTCGTTCTCCGTCCCCAGCGGTGGTTGGATCGACTGGTGGCTTGAGCCGCAGGATGAGGATGCGGAAAGCGTCGATAAACCGGCGATCGACGTGAACTACTTCGTCGGTCTGGGCACGCTTGTCCTGGTCGGCACCGTTGACAACGATGTGCTGAAAAGAGTCAATCTGACGCCCACTGACAACACCCAAGGAACCCCTAACGCCCTTGGTATCTACTATGCCGACATTGGCAATAGGGACCTGGAGATCAAGGACCTGCATGTGAAAGGAACCCTGATTGTCCGAGGCAGCGGCGGCAACAAGGTGGAGTTGAAGAAGGGGTGCTGGTTCGAACCGGCTGGTTACGGATATCCCGCGCTGATTATCGACGTGCCGGGCGGCAAGGTCCACTTCATGATGGACAGAACGCTCAACGAGGATACCGATTTGCCCGTTGATTTCAACGAGGACGGCGACATGGTAGACGTGATCGGATCATCCGTCTCCGGTCTGGTTTGGACCGAGGCGGATGAAACGATAATCAAGGGAAATGGATGGCAGTTCACCGGATGCCTCATCGGAGACTATGTGGAGGTCGACGATGATATAGTCCTGGATGACGATCCGGGGCTGGCGGTCCAGCTAATACCGCAGTTCACCGACGGCAAGCTGCACGTAAGCGAAGGTTCCATACGCGAGACGACACCGTAGCCGTAGGATCCGCTGTACCGACAAGTTGTAGGGTCCGCTGTGCCAACCAGTCGTAGGGTCCGCTGTGCGGACCAGCACATAAACTGGCCGGGTGGCCACTTCCTGACGGGCGCGGTTCGGATGACTCGCAAGAACGAGTGTAACGGCGTGCTAATCGCGTCCGATCATGTGGGGAAACGCCATGAGAACCGACGTCTCGAAGCCATCCACCGCGCACGGTGCTAGTCATCGACCGGCGTTCTCACTTGTCGAGATTGTGGCGGTCGTCACCATCATGGGAATCATGTTCATGATCGCCCAACCGCGCTTGCGGGGCTTCGTGCAGCGAGACCGCGTGCAGCGGGCGGCGAGGCGCGTGGCTACGGACCTGCGCCTATCCCAGTCCGAAGCAATCAGACAGAGAGCTCAAACCAGCGTCGTGTTCCGACCGTCAAGCAATGCCTATGTGGTCTGGATTGCCGATATCGCGGGCGACCCGACGGAGTGGGTACCTCTTGGCGACAATGCTGTGGCTATGGGGTCATCCTCCGGGGCCATCGTGATGCTGGCTGACGATCCGGATTATCGGGTGGCGATCGAGTCAGCCGACTTCAACGGAGAAGCGCGGATCACCTTCAACGAATACGGTGTGCCGACGGAACCTGCCGGCGGCAGCATCGTCCTGGGTGCGGGCACGAACCGCATCACGATCACAGTCAACGGAGCCACAGGTCGAGTGACGATCCAGGACCTGACCGAGGCTGACTCACCTGCCGATTTCGAAGGCATTCCGATAGTCGACATCGACGAGCTGGACCCCGACGGCGAAGGTGACGCGCAGGGGGCGCCGCAAGGCGGCGAGGGAGACGGCCCGGATGGAGGGTTCGACCCTCCTCAGATCGACTAGAGCGCCAAGGGTGCGTCTCATGCGCAGGGTGCCTGCCAAGTACGTTATCCTCTCTGCGTGGGGTGCGTCCCGGACGCACGTTCTTCCTCATGCGATACCAGTCGGAACAAGTCTCACGTCACCGACGCCCGATAGCGTTCTGATCCCGATATCGAACACAACGCAGGCAAGCCCGGCAGGATGCGTCCCGGACACAGTCGGACGCTTCGCGGACGCATTGCTCGTAAGGTGCGTCCCGGACGCACCTTCTCTTTTCAACACCAACTTGCGGGGTTCAAGAGGCTCCACTATCTTTGGCATGTGATCCTCAGATGCACTCCGGTGTTCGATGGGCTGATTCGCGTCGGCACGACACGTCCGCCAATCGGAGAAATCCGTCTCTCCAAACGAATACAACAGCTCCAACCCGCGCTGGTCGGTCACCTCCAGATACACGCGCGTCCCACTGGAATCACCCAGCACATCGAGGTCGAAACGTTCGACCTTTCCGGCTACGCCAAGAAGTGGCAAGGCGAGCACAACGATCGCTTCGCCGACGTCATCGGATTGGAGTCGTTCACAGATGATCCGAAGGAAGCTGCCCTTTTCGTCTTCCGCCCTCTCGACAATCGGTGGCGATTTCGTCTTCGAGTCGGGCTCCAATACCGGGAAGCGTTGCGGCAGGTCGAAATGGTGGATGAGCGTGGACACGGATTGTCATCATACCTTCGGCAGGAGGCGGCGCGAATGGCGCTGAGCGTGCTAGTCCTATGCCACACCCGGAACTGTGGGTTGCGGAAGACGCTCACCGAGCCGAACTGCGACCGTGAGGGAGCGGCGACGCAAGTGATGACGGGCATGGAGGGCAGCCGCTTCCTGACGGGCGCGGTTTGGATAACCCGCAGAGACACGCGTGATGCTATAACTAGCCGGTCGCACCGTTCGCGATAGCAACCAGCTTGTCCGGGGCGCTCTCTGCCGAAGCCTTGCCTCGGAGCATGCGGAGGCATGACCCAACACGCTCAAACCCCCGTGATTCCAGCAGTTGCAGCGCCGTAGCATTGACACCTGGTACCGCCGCTATGATCGTTTTGCCTGAAAAGTCGGCAAGCACCGAGTCTATGAGTTTCCCAGCGGCGGACGGGTTGTCAGCCGCGCATGGTCCGAGACGAATGCCGGCTGCTGAAGGCAGGACCATCGCGAAACCTTCCAGCCGCCGGTTTGTGTAAACGCAATAGGCACCATGGGCTATGTCCAGAAGCTCTCCAAGCAGTTTCCCCCGATCATCGCCGAAGCAGATTTCGTCGAACGCCTTGACAGCCTCGAGATCAGCCACGCCCAACCGCTTGGCCTGACACCGATCCACGGCATGTGGTGGTTTCTTCTGAAACCTGGGCGACTCGAACTGATCGACAAAACCAAGGCGTCTGTAGATGCCAACGCCCATCGGGTCAGCCTCAAGCCGGATCGTCCGGACGCCTCGGGCTTCGAGCCGGCTCATCGCGTATTCCATCAGACGCTCCCCGAGGCCTTGTCGGCGGTGCTCGGGAACCACGATGAGATTGCCCACCCAGGCGGAATGTGCATAGCGCGTCGTGGTGATCATCCCCACGCGATGCCCATCGGTTTCGGCGATGAAGCAGCCTTCGGAGTCGTGCGCCAGGCACGAGCTGAACATGGAGGCTGTATTGTCCCAGCCTTCTCGAGCGGTCTGGGTGAGTGCGAAATCAATGTCCCTGTGGTCAAGGGCGCGAATCTCGATAGACATCAGATGCCTGTCTCCTGCCTGGTGATGTTGCTCATCGCCTGGCGCCGCGTTTCACGAAGAACACGACCATGAGCCAAAACCCGAATTGCATAGTTCTACACGCGTGGGCTCCGGGATGCGCCCCGCAGCGTAAAGGGCTCGATCCATCTGTTCAACCCCCTCTCGATTGACTGTATACTCGGGCGTCTCCTGGCCTGGCGTGGCATAAGCGAACTTGCTTGCCCGTGCTCTCCACCGGTATTTGTGGCAAACTACTACTTGCTCACACTACACGAGACGCCTGCGGGATTTCAAGAGACGTTCCGGGTCCCGCATGTCGAGTCGGCGGAGCAGGTCATGACCGATACAACCGAAACTCAAACGTACGAGTCGATGGCCCACCACGACAGTCGCAGGAAGTGGTTGCTCAGTATCCTGAAGATCGTCGCCGTTGTGGTCGTGCTCTGCGCTCTGGGAAAGCAGATCGGAGTCTTGATCAACGAGTGGTCAGACAAAGGCCCGGACCTCCACAAACTGATTGGTAGCGTTGATGGGATCATCCTGGCAGCGGTGGCATACGTCGCCGCCCAGGTCTGCTTCGCCACGTTCTGGGGTCGATTGCTGAATCGTGCGGGCGCGAAGTCCTCTTGGTTCGACGTGCTCAGAGCTTACAGCCTGGGAACGCTCGGAAAGTACGTTCCGGGAAAGGCGCTGGTAATCATTGTCCGAAGCGCACTTCTCTCGAACCCAACAATAAGCCGCCTGTGGATCGGGATCGCGGTCGTCTACGAAACCGTGGCGATGATGGCTGTCGCGGGGATGGTAGCGACCCTGTGCCTCCTGCTCGTGCATCCCGATCAGTGGTTGCTGTGGGGCGGCGCTGCAGTGCTTGCTATTGGAGCGACTGCAATGTTGCACCCGGCGATGGTTGGCCGGATCGCCAGGCTGGCAGCCTCACCCTTTGGCCAGCTGACTGACGACTTCCCGCTCGCCAGATGGAACACCGCTTTAATTCGCTGGGGCGCGCTCGAGATCGGGGGCTGGGCGCTTGCGGGGATAAGCTTCGTTCAGGCGGCTCGTGTCGCGGGTATCGAGTGTGGCTCACCCGGCGATTGGGCGGTTATGACGGGTACCGTAGCGCTGGCGACAGCCGCCGGATTTTTGGTCGTGTTCATGCCGGCGGGTGTCGGTGTGCGAGAGCTGATCATCATCCATGTTCTTGGTCCACGTTACGGAGTCTCGCAGGTGGTCTTGGCCTCTCTCGTGTTACGGGTGATTTGGACCGTGGCGGAAGCGAGCCTGGCGGGCTTGCTCTACGGGGCACCCCCGGTGGTGAGAAGACTGAACAGGTCCGCCACCTCCAAGACGGCATGAGTTCCCGTTTACGTTTGCGCATCCGGGGCGTACCATCTTGGGCGGCTGCACAACTACCGCCGGGAGGACAGGATGTCGAACGTGTCCAAGCGTAAGTGCCCCATCCTTCGCCAAAGGCGAAGGGTGGGGGACGGGTTGGCGGATGGTTGAGAAACCTGCGTCGTGTTTGACCTGTCCGTCCCCCACACCCTTGCTGCGCAAGGATGGGGCACCCGCCCGATTCCGCTGACGTTGGAACAGTCCCGGGATCTGTCCTTCACCCTTGGAAGGGGCGGGGCACACAAACGGTTCGTTCTCTTGACTGACTCGCTCAAGACCATCCGGGTAAAAAAATGTCCCAGCAAACGAAACCGTGCGACGTCTCTATCATCGTTCCGACATTCAACGAACAGGACAATGTCGGCCCTCTCCTTGAAGAGCTCAGCCGCGTTCTCGATAAGACCGGGCTCGACTGCGAGATCATCTTTGTGGACGACGGAAGCAGCGACCGGACCCTCGAGCGTCTGATCCGAATCACCGAACACGATCCTCGCGCCTGCGTGCTGGAACTCCGCCGCAATTTCGGGCAGACAGCCGCAATGGCTGCCGGAATCGAGCAGAGTCGCGGCAAGGTCGTTATTCCGATGGATGCCGATCTTCAAAACGACCCGCGCGACATACCGGCTTTGCTCGATAAGCTCGACGGACCGCCGCCGTGCGACATCGTCAGTGGATGGCGCCGCGACCGCCGGGACAAGTGGCTCACCCGCCAGCTTCCCTCGCAGATCGCCAACGCAATCATCCGGCGAGTTACCCGCGTCGGGATCCACGATTTCGGCTGCACGCTGAAGGCCTACAGGCGAGAAGTGCTCGAAGACATAAGCCTCTCGAGCGACCTGCACCGGTTTCTGCCCGCCCTGGCCGCCTGGCAGGGAGCGAGCATCACCGAGCTGGTCGTCAACCATCGCCCGCGCATCCACGGACGAACGAAGTACGGACTGTGGCGCACCGTTCGCGTCGTGCTCGATCTGATCACCGTGAAGTTTCTCGGCTCTTATATGACAAGACCGCTGCACTTTTTCGGCAAGATAGGATTCGCCGCCGCGATGCTTGCTATCGCAGTGTTAGCCGTCGCCGTCGGCCAGAAGTACGGTTACTTCGGCCAGCCGGAAGGTCTGAACCTCAACCGCAATGTCCTGACATCCCTAAGCAGCTTGTTGATCTTCTTTTCGGTTCAGTGCGTCCTGTTTGGGATCGTCTCAGAACTTCTGGTCCGAGTGTACCACGACATCAAAGACCGACCCATCTACCGAATCCGACGAGTCCATCGAACAATCCCCGCCGATCCCCCGGGCAAGACCAAAAGTAGTTGAGGCTGGATCCGCGTGCAGGGAGCGACAGGCAAGACATGGGATCGGGGCAAAAGCCCAATACGCGCCGAAAAAGGTGGCTTCGGCACGCCGTGTCACTCGCACGCAACTGCTGACAAAACAAGGGAATGGGCGATACAGGACTCGAACCTGTGACCTCTCGGGTGTGATCCGAACGCTCTAGCCAACTGAGCTAATCGCCCTTTAGTCTCTTAGAACCTACACGTATACCTTAACCGCAGCCAGTTGGCAACGCCTGAATCCGCCGGAACCCTGCCCTCGGCTCATTGCAAACCGCGTGGCGAACCAGCCGAAACAGTGCGCCCTACTCCACCAGACAACTCTTGAACCCCTCGGTCATAGCCGTCTCCGGGTGCTCGGCTGATCCCCATATCCAAAGCGCCTCGACACCCATCCGCTTCTCAGCGAGTCGCATACCATCCTCGACGGTAAGCACGCTAAGCACCGTCGCCCAGACGTCCGCCAGAAGTCCGCTCTGGGCGATTACCGTGACGCTCGGAGCCTCCTGCACCGGCCTGCCCGTTCTAGGGTCGATGATGTGCGAGTAACGTCTGCCGTCGATCTCGAAGAAACGCTGTTGCAGACCCGAAGTGGCTATCGCACGGTCGTTGATTGCCACTTTTCCGAATAGCCCCGTCCGAAACGGATGCTTGATCCCGATGACCCATGGCGAACCGTCGCTCGATCGTGACCCAAAGGCCAGCACGTCACCACCGACATCGACCAGACCACCAGTGGCCCCCTCAGCTTTGATGCGCTCGACGGCTAGGTCGAGAGCGTATCCTTTGGCGATTCCACCAAGGTCGATCTGCACACCGTCAACTGTCGGTGTAACCGTTCGCGCGTCAGGGTCGATCGCGAGCTTGCTCGACCCCGTCTTGGCTACCGCAGTTTGTAGCTCTTGATCTGTGGGCATCTTGTTGTCCGAACCGGCCTTCTTCCAAAGCTGGACCATTGGCCTGCACGTAACATCGAAGGCTCCGCCGGTGGCTTCGGACAACTTGGCCGCCTGCTGAAGGACGTAGAGAGTATGGTCTGAGACAACCATGGATTGGCCGGCTTTGAGCGCGTTGATCCGTCCGACTTCGCTGTCGGCGACGTAATCACTCATAAGATCGTTGATTTCGTTCAACTGCCCATACGCTGCTTCGACGGCTTGGCGGCTCACCTCCTTGCCGAGGCTGACGGCTGTCACTTCCGCAAACGTGCCCATGACCGCGCGGGAACGCTTGCACGTCGCCGGTGTATCCGCCTGCCGGCACCCGGCAAGAGCGAGGAAGACCGCCATCGATGCTCCAAGTGTGGTCCTTGTCTTCATCTCGGGGATTCCGCCAACGAAAGGAAAGGCGGGGGCAGGCCACTTCTTCGACCGGGTCATCGTTTCACCCCAGAGGTCGACCGGGCAGGGCCCGCTCTGCGGACCATTGTACTTTCTTGCCCTTATCCTGCCGTCAAGCGTTTCAGGGCTTCACGATACTTGGCGGCTGTATTGGCGACGATCTCCTCGGGCAGTTCCGGCCCTGGCGGTGTCTTGTCCCATTTGCCAGCCTGCACCAGGGTCGTCAGGTAATTGCGGACGTACTGCTTGTCGAAGCTCGTCTGGTCGCGCCCGGACTCGTAATTGTCTGCCGGCCAGAAACGGGACGAGTCCGGCGTGAAGACCTCGTCGATCAAGAGGATTTCGCCATCGCGCTGACCCCATTCGAACTTGGTATCCGCCAGGATAATACCCCGTTCGCTAGCATGATCAGAAGCTCGGCGAAACAGGTCCAAACTCCGGTCGCGCAACAACATCATGGTGGACTCGCCGACCAGACTGCATGCCTGATCGAAGGTAATGTTCTCATCGTGCCCGACGTCGGCTTTCGTTGAAGGCGTGAAGATCGGCTCAGGCAACTTGTCACATTGCAACAGCCCGGCAGGCAGGGCAATCCCGCAGACCGTGCCGGATTCTTGATACTCCTTCCAGCCAGAGCCGGCCAAGTAGCCACGAACTATGCATTCTATGGGAAGGACTTCGGTCTTTCGGCAGCGCATCGTTCGGCCCCGGAGTTGCGGAAGGTAGCCTTCCATCCCCTTGGGGGCGGTCTCGTCTACCACCTCGATCAGGTGGTGAGAGACCGAGTCGGCGAAGAAGTCAAACCAGAATCGAGAGATGCGCGTCAGGGTAACTCCCTTGTCCGGAATCGGCGTCGGCAGCACCACGTCGTAGGCACTGATCCTGTCGGCAGCCACAAGTAGCACCTCGTCGCCCAAGTCATAGATATCGCGGACTTTCCCGCGACGAAGCGGGTAGCCAGGGATGTTTGTTTCGGTGACAACCTCAGCAGTGTGGCTGGACATCAGGCTGGTCTCCTGCATTGGACGCCGCCGCCGTACGGTGCGGCGTGGACCCCATAGATCATCAGACAGTCTGGTGTTATACCGGATTCAACGTGGACTGTGCAGGGGTGACGGGGCGATAAAACAGGTAGTTGACGGGTCGACGCAATCGCTGTCTTTTGCCATAATGATCCCGTCGGCGCCCCATCTTGCTCTTTGGGGTGAGGTAGCAAGCCAGGGAAGCGGGGTTCGCTGGTTGCAATCCAAGCGATGTGGACTTATTCAATACGTTTTGCGGTTCTCCCAAAGGCCTCCCATGCTTCGCTTCGCCGTATATCCCAACGACGGTCAGGCTAAGAGCGTCAATCTGGCGGGTGCTCACTTGTTGGGCGGCGGTGACGTTCCAGTCCGTGCCGAAATAACCTCCGACAACGAGATCATCACCTGTGATAAGCGCGAAGCGGGTCCCGCCAGCTTCGTTCTGCTGTGGAACATTGAAGGCGTCGGTTGCATCCTGGTTGAGACTACTCGCCTTCCGGAGCGCGAGAAACCCTACGTGCTTCAAGTTGAGCTGGCCAGAGGTAGACTCACTCACATCAACAGCAAGATCGAAGACTGGGGATTGCTCGACCACCCGGATGCCCGGGAGGCGATGGAGAACCTGGACCTTTCTCGCAAAACGCTCATACTTGCCCTTCAGGCGGACACCCCGGTCGACGCCGCCCGCCTCGGGCAAGAGTCTCTGTGCCAGGCTGTGCTGGCTTCCGAAGAGTTAAGCCGGATTCACTCGATCGCCCTTCTCCAGCGGCGCAAGCAATCTTCGGGATTCGGGCGCCGCGTGTTCGGTTGCTGCGTCGGTTTGGGGCAGTCTGACGACGCGTATCGAAAACGACTGCTCAGTTCTTTCGATTTTGTGAACATCCCGGTGGTCTGGCGCGACATCGAACCGACCGAGCAGACGTTCAACTGGAAACCACTAGACACCTGGGTCGAGTATCTCGCCAGGAAACGCATGCCGATGAAGGGTTCGGCTTTGCTGTCCTTTGACGAATTGGATCTTCCTGATTGGCTTTACGTCTGGGAGCATGACTTCGAGACGATCCGCGACCTGGCGTTTGAGCACGTCAAGAGAGTGATGAACCGCTATGGACAGTACATCCCGGTCTGGGACGTGGTCAGCGGCATTCATGCACAGAGTTCGTTCACGCTGGCTCCCGGCCAGCTCATCGAACTGACCAGAATGGCCGCCTCCGCCGCAAAGCAGGCCTCTTCCCGCTGTATGTCGGTGATCAACATCGTCGCCCCCTGGGGCGAGTACTACGCGCGGAACCAGCGAACCATTCCGCCCATGCTCTATGCCGATATGGTCTTGCAAAGCGGTGTTAGTTTCGAGGCGTTTGGCCTGCAGTTTTGCTTCGGGCCCGCACGCGACGGCATGTTTGTCCGGGACATGTTTCAGATATCCTCGATCCTGGACCTTTTCGGCAAACTGGGCAAGCCCCTCTATGTGACAGCCACCCAGGTCCCGTCACAACCGCTCGTGGCGGGTGATGACGGGACGGACGGTGAAAACTCGCCAGAGGCTGGTGGATGGTGGCGGCAGGGATGGAGCGAACAGGCCCAATCCGAGTGGTTGGGGCGGTTCCTGGAGTTGGCGCTCAGCAAGCCCTTCGTCGAGCGCGTGTGCTACGGCGCGTTTAGTGACGATGATTCCCGTAAGGTCCCCCACGGCGGATTGCTTACGCCTCAGCTTACGCCCAAGCCCGCCCACGAGACCATCGTTAAATTGCGGGCCGATCTGCTGGGTCCCTCGAATCGCCGGTCCGGTTCGAAGCCATCTCGATAGGTGGTTCATGTCCCTGCCCGACAATCGTTGCGATTCCTCCGTTGCCGGGCAAAGACTCTTGCGTCCGACCACCTGCACCATGTTTCTACTTGCTGCGGTGATGGTCCTGGCTTTGTGCGTAAGCACTCACCGGCACCGGGCTAAGGACGCCGTCCCACCAGCGCTTTCGACCGTCAATCCGAACACAGCTCCGTGGTGGGAGCTTACAGTCTTACCGCGCATCGGTGAGTCAACAGGCCGAGCAATAGTGGCATACCGCGAAAAGAAGCTCCACCACACCGCGCAAGACCCAAGGCAACGGGCCTTTCACCGCCCAGCCGACCTGGACGACGTGCCACGAATTGGCATCAAGACCATTGAACGAATCGCCCCATCGCTAAGATTCGAGGACAACTGATCCGCTCTGGGACAACGCACCAGCCACCGCATGACTGGTGGATCGATATCGCGGTTACAATCTCGATGTTCGGGCGTCAGTGATTCTGTCGAGGAGGGATCTTCCCCGGACGGTCTTGGGTGCTAGCTCAGCTAGTATCTGCCAGCTCGCCTCAGCCCGGTCCACCAACCCCATGTTCTGCAGGGCAAGAGACAGGTGGGCGCGGAGATCGATGTCGTCCGGTTGGTCCTTGCAGGCAGTCTCAAACTCGCGCACGGCGTGGTTGAACTGCCCGGCATCCGCGAAGAGCAGACCAAGTTCATAATGAAGCTCGGCGGACTGCCCGTCGAGCTGCACAGCCCTTTTCAGGCAGTCTTGGGCTGCTTGATCCTGTCCGCTGTCGCGCAGGGCAAGCCCGAGCTTGGTGACGGCTTTGGCATATCCGGGATTGATGGCGACAGCCTGATAATAAGCGTTGACCGCCCCTTCCAGATCGCCCTGCCTTCGAAGGAGGACGCCAAGCCGATAGTGAAGATCAGCGTGGTTGGGCTGCCGGCGTAGGGCTTCTCGAAGGTTCTCTATCTGCTGGCCGATCAGCAAACCGACCTCGTCGGGCAGGGGCCCTTCGGGCGTGGTAGCCACCGCTCGCGGAGACAGATACCGCTCGGCCTGCTGCGCCGCTGCGGTCTTCATGTATAACCTGGCAGTTTCGGCGAATAGCATGGCACTGTTGGGCTCGAGACTGGTTGCTATTTCAAAGCTGGCAAGTGCCTCCTGCGTCTTTCCGAGATGCTGCTGGGCGACTCCCAAACCGACGAAGGCGGACAAGGTACGATCGTTGATCTCGACGGCCTGGTTGAACCGGCGGGCAGCCTCTATGTAGTTGCCCGTTCGCAGGTTGGCTGTCCCAAGCTTGACGGTGGCTTCGAGATAATCGGGGTTGAGCCCGACGGCTTGGCTGTAGGCTTCGATGGATTCGGTGACGGCTCCGATCTTGGCATGCAGGTCACCGAGCCTCAGATGGTGTTCCGCGCAGTCGGGCCGAGCCTCTATCATCCCGCGCAGGATTTCTATTCCCTCCTCGAGGCGATCCGATTCCACACAGGCGGTTACCAAGTCGTTTTGTGCTTCCCAGTTATCCGGCTCGAGCATCAGGGCAAATTCATAGCGCCGAACAGCTTCCTCGTAATCGCCCGCCTGCATGTACAGGTTTCCCAGCACGAGTAGTGGAGAGATTTCGCCCGGCTCGCAACCGCACAGATGTTCGTAACGTTCGATGGCTTGGGCTGTCTGACCACGGGTCAGGTGGATGGCAGCAAGCCTCTCGTGGGCGTTCCGCAGATCTGGGGCGGATTCGAGCGCAGATTCGTAAAAGCCGACAGCAGCCTCTGTCTCTCCCAGCTTCTCCTGACAGAAACCCAACGCGAACAGCGTGGTCGCATCCTGCGGGTCATGCCGCAACGCCAAGTCCAGCTGCTCGACGGCTTCACGCGTCGAACCCAGTTCGTCCAGGGTGCACGCCAACCCAACCAAAGCTACCTTGTCGGCGGCGGACTGCCCGAGAACCTCCCGAAACCGGTCGCGCGCATCGCCAAACTGCCTGTCAGCCAACATCCTGACAGCAAGCCTCTTGCGATGTTCGATATTATCGGGTTCCTCTTCGACAAGGGCGGACAGCTCACCGGTGGAGTAGTGTCCATCGTCGTGAAGAAGACCCCTGAAGGCGGCAGCAAGCTCCGCCAACAGACCTTGCCCAAGAGCTTCCAGAAGATACGACATATCAGCCCATTCGCCGAAAGAAAGAGGTTCCGCCCAAGTGCGTCAAGACGCTCACGCCGGCAGAGCAGCCAGAGCTTCCCGAGCATCCTGATACTTGTCGTTGATTGTCAAAGCACGCCGGTAGGCCTTGCGGGAATCGATAATTCGCCCGTCGTTGCGGTAGAGGTTCCCCAGCATGTAGAAGACGTCAGCATACTCCGCTCCCGCTCTCACCGCTTGCTCGAGTCGCTGCGTGGCGTCAGCATCGCGGTCCGTCTGTTGATAAAGACGCCCCAGAGCGATAAGTGCACGCGTAGACCGGGGGTCGATCCCGACGGCTCGCTCGTTGGCGTCGATGGCTTCCTCCTGCCTGCCCAAGCGTGACAACACTTGGCCACAATGAAAATGAAACTCCGCCTGCTCGGGCTGATGCTCCAGTGCCGTCTCGATCGTCCTGAGAAGAACCGTGAAAACCTGCAGGTCCACTTCACCGGGAGGGATCGAGAGGAACGAGTCGACGAAGTCCGGGTCGGCTTCGATAACCCTGGTGAGTTCCTCGACCCCCTCCACGTCCTCCGAAACCTCATCACCGGGCAGGGTCGCACGAACGCTCACCGCATGTCCCTTCTGCTGGGTAGCCGTCGCCGCCTGAGCAAGAAGAAGCCCGATCTTGGCATCCCGAGGCCTCCGCGCCTGGGCACGCTTCAGATGAGACAGAGCTTCCTCGGGCGCCTTCCTTATCCCACAGCACATGGCCAAACTGATAAGTGCTTCCGTATGACCTTTGTCTATGCTCACCGCCTGCGTAAACCGTAATTCCGCCTCCTCGTACTCCTCGAGGTCGGCAAGCAGGATTCCAAGCTGGAAGTGGAGCTCCGCCGATTCCGGATAGATGCTGATAGCCTCACGCAACGTGCTGATGGCTTCATCAGGCGATTCCGCAGACCAGGCTGCCAGTGCACAACGGATGTGCGTGGCGATGTCGGCTGACTCCTCGTCGATGCTCCTAGCCAATAGATCAGCAGCCGATCGAGAATCGCCCTTCCCCACGTGGCAGGCTGCCATATACGAAGCAAGCGATTTGTCCGTGCTACCGTGAATCGACGCCCGAGAGAACGCGATGGCCGCCTGGTCGAATTGGCCCGCACTGAGCAGGCAAACACCCCTGTTGACGTCCGCCAGCGATTGAAAATGCGACCTCAGGCGGTGAATCAGCTCCCGATCCGCAGGCAACGTCGAACACGACATGCCCCCGGGTTCCTTTGCTATAGACATGGGACTCCCATCCTTGTGCTGACAAAACCGTGTTATCCACAGGGATATATCGGCTCATCTCCAGCAGCTTCTTACCCGGAAGACACCCCAAAGGACGCTCCCAACATGGGGCAGCGGCGCCCTCACGCAATCAAGATGGAAGAGTTATCGGACGTTGAACCGCGCGAGGCCAGATAACAGGGCGGCTCGTTCCTTGCCGGTGAAGATCACTTGCGTGAAGCAGGAGGCAAGACTCACGACTGCAAGAACGGGAACTGACAACCACCAGCCGAATCCAACCGATATGCAGCAGACCGCAAGCAAAAGAGTGGAACGGGTCGGCGCGAGACTCTCACGGGCGCAAAGCCCCAATAGCGTCAAGGCGGCGGCTCCTATTCCCACCACGCCGGCCCAGGCTGTTGATTGGAGCGCACCTGTCACCGGGGCATCCGTCTGCCCAAGCGGATCCCCGAGCAGAACGCAACATGCAATAACACTGACAACCATGCCGACTGCCCAGGCCACAAACACCATGCGGGGCTTTTCGATCAGGTTGACCCTGACCGCTATCAAAAGAACGAAGGAGATGAGCAGAAAAAGCAGTAACATGACGTCAAACGCTGCCACCCCCTCGCCGAAGCTCCGGGGCAACACGCGCATGATCAGCGGACAGGCAACCGACAGGCAAACAGCCGCCCCAAAAAGCCCCAGCAGCGTCGCCTTGGTCCACATGACAAGCCGAGCGACCGCCGGTTCACGTCCTTCGTGCTCCCAGATTCGGGCGGCGTTGGCTGACACGATCGACACCAGCATGACAGCCCCGATCCCAACGAGTTGCGTCACCATCCGAACCGCGTGGAACGTACCCACGGTTTCCTGGGCCGACACTTTCAGCAGGTGCCACATCGGATAGCACGAAGTCACATGCCGCAAAATGGCAGTACCACCCGCCCAGGCACTGAAGGCCAGAAGCGTGGACCGCAACGTCCTTTGGTCTCCATTCGTACGCTTCTCGATGCCGGATGATGACGAAATGCTGCGGAGCAAGCCCGGAGCGAACACAACGACTGACACCAAGTTGGAGACCGCATAGGCGATCATCACTGATCGAGCGGTCGCAAGCCCCGCCCATGCACCTCCAATCGCCAGCAGGGTAAAAAGCAAAGCAACCGTCAGTTCCATCAGGCTCAGCGCCCGAAACATGCGCAGCCCCTTGAGCAGGGCCATGACCGCGTGAAAAGGAGCCATAGTAAAGACGCAAATGAGCACCGCCCGCGTGAGGGCTCCCGGATCAGGCGGCGCGACATCGGTTCCGGTTTGACCCGTAGCGGCTGTGCCGGCTGAGAACAGAAACCGACCCACCGCTTCGGCCGGCACGAACAGAATAGCCGTGACGGCTGCGGCGATCCCGACGGTAAGTAGCAGCGAGCGAACCGCGAACCCCAACAGCGTGCGACCGGATTCATGATATGGCGCATAGCGAGCGATTCCCTCGTACAGACCCACTGTGCAGATCGGCATGAGCAGGTTAGCCACCATAAGCGCAACGCCAAGCAACCCGAACTCGCCCTGCGACACCAACCAAGCAAGGATGATACCGCGCGCAAAACCCAGACCTCGCTGTGCAATCGAGGCGGACATATTCACACCCAGTGAAAGGGCGATCGAATCGGACTGGAAGAGGTTCTTGGTGAGTGTCATGTTAGAACGCTACCAACTCCCGACGGGATGATGGGACCGAACGCCTGCGGACATCAATCCCCGCCCGGCTACCCGCTGGACAGCCCGACGCAACACGTCTACCTTAAGTGCGCTAACCGTCGTCCATGGATGTACCCAAGATGCTAGTCGACGCATTGCTCGCTGCCAACCGCACCTACCCGAAGAAGCTCGCCGTCGACGACGGGAGACTGACGCTTACCTACAAGCAGCTAACCTCCCTGTCTGTCGTGCTACGCGACATCGTCGGCTCCGCAACCAGAAGTGACAAAGTCGGGATCATGTTGCCGGCTGGTTCGCTGTTTCCGGCTGCTCTGTTCGGTGTGTTGTGGTCCGGGAAGACAGCCGTCCCGCTCAACTTCATGCTCAGCGCCGCAGAACTGCGATACGTCATCAAGGACGCCGGGCTCGACGTGATTCTGACAGTCACACACTTCCAGGAACTGACCGGACAACTCGATACTCGCGCAATTTGCCTGGACAAACTCCCGCTGAAACGCAAGCTCATATGGAAGATGCTCCTTCCAACGCCGGCCTTGCCAAATGTCGATGCGCAAGACACGGCGGTTGTGCTATACACTTCGGGCACGACGTCCCAGCCCAAGGGCGTCGAGCTGACCTACCGCAATCTGCGAAGCAACTGTATCGACGTCATATTCTCGCTGGAGATGCAACCCGATCAGAGTTTCCTCGACATTCTGCCGCCGTTTCACGTCTTCGGTCTGACCTGTAACGTGCTGATCCCCGTCACGCTCGGGGCAAGTGTATACGCCATCCCACGATTCAACCCAGCCGCTGTTGTCAGGACCGTGGCACGCAACCGGGTCTCCATCATAATGGCCATCCCGAGCATGTACGCTGCGATCCTCAGGCTGAAGTCGGCAAAACCCGATTCGTTTTCCACCGTCGTGCTGGCCGTCAGCGGCGGTGAACCGCTGGCAGAGCGCATCCGCACGGGATTCCAGGAGAGATTCGCTCTGGCCCTGCGAGAGGGTTACGGTCTGACGGAAACCTCACCCGTCCTGGCAGCCGGCAGCGTCAAGCACCATAAGCCCGGTTCGGTAGGAAAAGCCATACGTAACGTGCAATGCCGCATCGTCGACCAGCACGGAAACGACCTGCCCACAGGAAGTGACGGCGAACTGTGGGTGAAGGGGCCCGGCATCATGAAGGGTTACCTCAACAAACCACAGGATACCAAACAGGTCATCAACGAACTGGGCTGGTTCAAGACCGGCGACATCGCCCGACTCGACGAAGACGGCTTCGTCAGCATCACCGGACGCAGCAAGGAGATGCTCATTATCGGTGGCGAAAACGTCGCCCCGCGTGAGATCGAAACCGCTCTGGAACAGCACCAGGACGTTCTGCAGGCAGCTGTCATCGGTGTAGCTGACCAAAGCCGCGGTGAGGCTCCCATCGCTTTCGTGATCTGTCGGGAAGGGGCTGAGGTTACCGAGTCGCAACTCCGCAGCTTCGCCAAAAAGTCACTAGCCGGCTTTAAGGTGCCCAAGCAGATCCACCTTCGAGACGACCTGCCAATGACACCAACCGGCAAAATCCTGAAAAGAAAGCTGCCAGAACTGCTGTAGTACCCCGTGGCACATAGTCTGATATGTATGACTGGGACATCGACAACCTTGGTCGCATCAAGTGGGTGGTATGTGAATTGGGCCGTGGGGGACGGGTCCGCGTCAAGTTAAGGGGTAGGTGTCGCCCCGGTGTAGCTGCCGTTTGACGGGAGCATGGAACCACTGAACCGAGCCCCAAGCGCCAGCGCGGCGGTGTTGGATCGGTGCGGTAAGGGTCCCGTCGCTTGCGCTTCGGGCTCGGTCCACCAGTTCACCCACAAACCTGACGCAGACCCGTGGGGGACACGACCTGCTCTGTGAACTGGCCTCGAACCCCACACCAAAGTAAGATCGAGACTTGCTCAAGGAGCTGCGGGAATGACGGACGCGAACCTGGAGGTGTCGAGAACACTCTGGAGCCGTGGAGGCAAACGTCTCTTCGACCTGCTAACGAGTGCTGCGCTGCTGGTCTTACTCTCGCCGGTCTGGCTGATCACCATCTTGCTCGTAAAGCTGACCAGCCCCGGACCCGTGATGTTCGTTCAAGAGCGCGCAGGAATGGGCGGACGTATCTTCAGACCTTTGAAGTTCCGCACCATGCGGGCCGGGCGACGACCAGACCCCAACGAGTTGGTCCCGCTAAACCACGCCGAGATAACGCCCGTGGGCCGTTGGCTTCGCCGATTCAAGATCGACGAACTACCGCAGCTGATAAACGTGTTGGCGGGCGAGATGTCGCTGGTAGGCCCCAGACCCACACTACCCGACCAGGTGGAACGTTATGACGACTTCCGTCGACAACGTCTTCTCGTTCGCCCCGGGGTGACCGGGCTCGCCCAGGTCCATGGCAATACAGCTACTTCCTGGGACCAGCGCATCTTGTACGACATCGCATACGCGCGCCGGTGCAGCGTCGCCCTTGACCTGCTCGTCGTTTTCAAGACCATAGCCGTCATCCCACTGGGCGAAGCTGCCGGCGTCCGGCGGTTCCAGGAGAGTCCCTACGCCCGGTATGTGGCTGTCCCTGAAGGCTATGACGAACAACCGTTGTCGCCGACCTGAGCCCGCGTGGGTTTCTCGACAAGGCGACGATCACCGGGCAACTTCGTCGTGGCGCCCGCGTGACACCGGCCGCCGAAGTGCGTCGTTCCGCAATGTCACCAGTGGTTCACGTGGTGTGACCACGATGTGTTCTCGACCGATTGCCTCTACGCGAATCGTATGATATGAAATACTTAACGTACTCCGGCAACAACATCATCAGCGTCCCTCTTCCAGACGGCGCGGATATTCTCTACGCCCCACCGAGCATTCCCGGCATCAAGAAACCCGATGTGGCTGCCGCCGTCGTCCGCGCCTTTGAGAACCCTTTGGGCATGCCTCCGCTCGAGGAACTGGTCAGCGCTTCATCGAAGATCCTCATCGCCTTCGACGACAACTGCCAACCGTTCCCCGAGACGACACGACCCGACATTCGCCAGCAAGCACTGGAAGCGCTCCTGCCCCTTCTCTATTCATACGGAGTCAGGAAGGGAAACATACGACTCATCTGTGCCGTTGCTCTTCATAGGAAGATGAAGAAGCATGAACTGGCCCGCATGGTCGGCCCCAAGATCATGCAAGAGTTCTATCCCCATCAACTCGACAACTATGACGCCGAGAACACCGACGACATCGTGACGCTCGGTGAAACAGAAGAAGGCGAACCAGTCGAGGTCTGCAAGGGCGTCGTCGACAGTGACCTGGTCATATACGTTGATTCTGTGCAGATTCCGCTCAATGGCGGACACAAATCGGTGGCCGTCGGGCTGGGCACATATAACTCGATCGCCAACCATCATCATCCGGAGATGACCGCGGACAGCCCGCACGTCATGCAGCCGGTCAAATCAAACATGCACGACTGCATTGAACGACTCAGTAAGGTCATCCAGGAACATTGCACGATCATGGTCATGGAAGCAGCCATGAACAACGCGATCTACCCGTTTCATGCGCGCTATCTAGGCAAGTCGCCACAGGCGAGTTCGTTTCTTGACAAGTTCCTCCAACGCGCCACTCCGCTCGCAATGGCCCTCACCCCCGAGCCCATCCGAAGGCCTATCCTGCGAAGCGTGCGATCGATCTATGAACCGGTCGAGATCAACGTCGGCGCCATCGAACCGGTCCACGAGCACACACTGAGAATAATGAAGGACCAGTTGGCGATCGCAGCACCCAAGCAATACGATACCATGGTCTTCGGACTGCCAGATCTAAGCCCCTACGCCGTGGGAGCGCGCATCAATCCCGTACTCGTCGTAAGCGATGTGTTGGGCTATATCTACAACTGGTTCTACGACAAGCCGATTGTGAAGAAAGGCGGCGTCGTTATCATTCTCAACCCGGTCTACGAGATCTTTCACAACGAATACCACGTCGGTTACAAACAGTTCTACGAAGAGGTACTGCCAATCACCTCCGAACCGTTCGAGATGAAAGAACGTTTCCAGGAAAAGTACGCCCGCGACCCTTATCTAATAGACTGTTATCGAAACCGATTCGCTCACCACGGCTTCCATCCTTTCACGGTATGGTACTGGGCAACCTACGCACTTAAGCATCTCGCAGATGTGATTCTCGTAGGCCCCAAAGACGACGCAGCCGCCAAGCGCCTCGGCGTCTCCTGGTCACCGAACATCAAACACGCTTTAGACCGGGCCAAGGAGATGTCCGGTGGCGAAGATGTTGTGGGCGTGACGATCCCCCCCTTCTTCTACACGACGTGCGAGTCATAGGACGTTCTCTGCAAGTGTCCGGCGAACCCCCACGTCCGTCACTTGTCGGCTGAGGATCGCGCACGGTACTGAGCAAGCAACACACGCCGGGTACGCTCCCGGGTTCAGGGTGTGTATGCTCGGGCGCGGCGCGTCGTTTGCAGCTCTCTAATCAACATGAACGCCTCCGCGTTGCGCATACTCATAGTGTTGCCGCGCATGACGCTCAGGGCGCGGAGAGCCTCCAGCGACCGGTGATCCGGTGCGGGCCTGATCTGCGAGGCGTAAACCGCACAAGCTTCGAGCTTCCTATCAATGTAATTCGAGATGTCCGCAAAGACGTTTGGAATAAAGGCTGGGGTGATGGGCGCTGCGTGCCAATCGGTCTCCGAGACCGTCTCATAGGCTAGAATGCGTTTGGGAAAGTCCTCGCCGACCGGGCGGCAACCTACCATAGCTGCCTGGAAGATGATCTGGTGGTCGCGGTGTACATCGCCGGCGTGAGGTATGTAAACGGTGTCCGGATTGACCCGGTCAACAACGTCCGCCAAGGCGCCGTTCACGTCGGCGCCGGGAAGAGTATCGAGCTGGGCCGCCGGTAGATCGAGGAAGTGCGAACCCGTCACGCCGATAAGCAAGTGGGCCTGGCGGGCTTCAGCTTGGACCCGCTCGACCTGATCCGGGCTGAACCTCGGCGGGCGACCCTTGGTGCAGATCACCACGTGGACGGCATCGCCGTCGGCAACGTGTCGCAGCATAGTTCCGCCGACGCCAAGGACTTCATCATCCGGATGTGGGGCGATCACCAAAACGCTGGCCATGCTGATTCTCCAAAATGAAACCTGCTACGCCGTCTCTTGGAACACGCGGCCAACTCCAAGCGGGTCTCGATCGTGGACTTCTCGAGTATGTTCGACCTCAACCTCATCAAGCCACAATCCACCATCACCGGTCTTTACGAGCGTACCCTTTTCTGCCCCGGTTCGCACAATCAAGCCCGGTTGCACCGGAGACAGGGCATCTTCCGACCCGGCAGGCGTCGCTCGCCAGACAATGACCTTAGCGCCGCCGATGTGGCTAAACGCGCCCGGATAGGGTCGGCTGGCGGCGCGTATGAGTCTGTATATCCGATCGGTTGTGGTGTTCCAATCAATCAGACCGTCAGCCGGTGTGCGCTTCTTGTAGTAGGTAGCCCGGCTGTGATCCTGAGGCGTTCGGGGCAGGGCTCCGGTCTTGATGCTCCCCGCCAGTTCGACGATAGCCTCAGCCAGCACCTTGTTGGTCCGCCGGATGAGGTCCTCGGAGTAATCATCCGGTCCCACGAGCACCTCACGCTGGATGATGATATCCCCGGCATCGGGCTGGTCGGTAAGGTAGAAGAGATTGGCGGCTGCCGGCTCGCCCAACAGGATCGTCCAAGCCACCGGCGCTCGACCTCTTCCCTTGGGCAGCATCGTCGGGTGAAAACCTACCCCGCCGCCAGAAGCAATGTCTATCAGCCGCTGGGGCACTAGTTGCGACAGCCCGATCACCCATAGCATGTCGGGTTTGTGCTCGCTAAGGAAGTTCTCCACCTCCGGTTCGCCGACTTTGACAAACGACAAAAACGGAATCGCCGCCTGCCCGGCAAGCTCGCGGAGGGAGCGATAGTCGCCGATCTGCTTTGCCCGAGACTCGTCCACGCCGCAGACGCAGGCCACCTCCACACCGGATCTGATAAGCGCATCCAGCGCATACCAACTCGAACTGACGCTGCCGATCAGGGCGACGTTCATGCGATGCTCCGTTGCGGGGTCACTATCCCGCCTGCGGACATTCTACAGGTGATTCTCAAGAAGAGGTAGTGTGGGCAGGATCTTGCACATCCCCGGTAGCCCGTGGAGCAAGCCCCAGCGAGGCTTCGCGGAGCGATAGGTCCGCCACGCAACCCCGTCGCCCGAGGCGTCTCCTCTCGCGGCGACGAACCTTGAGCTGCATAAACGCCGGCGTGCCGTTGGGGTCCTCCCGCAGAACCGGCGACCGCTCGCCCTCCGACAGAACCGAGATCATGCGGTCGACACATTCCGCTCGATACGCTTCGAGAAGACCGGCATCCAGCCCCTTGGGCGAGTAGCGGTGCCAAGTGGCAAGCGAGCGACGCACGTTCTGGTCCATACATAGCTCGTTGATGGCCCGGAAGACCGCCCGGTTCATCCCGTAAGGTAGAAACGTACCACTGATATGCCTGTTGAGTACTTGGTGGTGCGTATCATGATCATGGTCGAGCACTTCCTTCAGCAGCGTCCACGCATCCTGGCCAGCAGCAGAATCAGCGCGGAGTTCCCAGTAGAAGTGACCGAAGTTCACCGAAGAGCCGCTCAAGATAATCTGACGCGGAACATACTTGCCGTGTGCGACCGTATCGGCTGCCAGGTGCGAAAGGTATCCCTGGGCGAAGGCTTGGGCACGCTCGTCGCGGGCAGCCCCAAGCAAGGCGAAACCCGTCGACCAATGATGGCAGAACTGCTTGACACGGCTTAGACGTTTCGCGAACACCATGTCCGCGGCGATCGAGCCGAAAAGAAAGGGAATCCTATTGCGGCCCAGCAAGGCGGCAAGGGCAGCCGGAACAGCACCCAACTGACCCCAAACGGTGTCGGCAAGGCCGATGTGAGTGGCGGGCCCCCATGCCATCGCCCGGTCAGTGTCGATCAACACGACCAAAGCCACAGCAGAAATCACCGGAAACGTCATCCGCATCATAGCCCCCCGCTTGGCTCTTCCATTCTCAACCTGCCCCATTATACACCCATTCCCCAGCTGAAGTGGACGATAAGAACCGCCGAAGTCGAACTTATCCGCCTTCGGCTGCCGCCGGGCGGGTGCGCCCCCGAGCCACCATCCTCGCGACCCGGGGCAACGCTCGCTTGACACCTCTTTCTGCGACGGGTTAGACTCTACCGGTAATTACCCGCGAAACGCCGACGACAGGAGAAGAGCCATATGGCCAACGAGCAATCTCATCTCACAATCAGCCGATCCGACACGGTAAGTATCGTCGAGTTCGCCGATCGTAAGATTTTGGAGGAGATCTCGATTGCCGAGATCGGCGAGGAACTTTCCTTGCTTGTGGACAACGAGCCGGAGGCAAGAATCCTGCTCAGCTTCAAAAACGTTGAGCACCTCTCAAGCGCCGCGCTGGGAATGCTGATTACTCTCAATAAGAAAATCGAGCAGCACGGCGGAAAGCTGGTACTCTCGGACATCGTGCCGCAGATTTACGAGGTCTTCAAGATTACGCAGCTGAACAAACTGTTCAGCATCTATGAGACGACCGAACGGGCGCTGAGCACTTTCTAGACGCCACCGGCCGCCGACTGCCCCAGTAAAGGCCGCTACGCCCGAGACCGGCGAGTGGGGGAACCTAAACCCGTTTATCAAACATGTCTGAACCAGACCCGGACAACGAAGCATCCTTCAATGCCTGCGTAATCCCCAGCGATCGCCGGGAAACGTCCAAGCCGAAAGACGCGATCATGCGGGAGTTGTCCGCTCACGCTTTCAGTGACGATGAGATATTCGCAGTTAAACTGGCTCTTGAGGAGGCTCTTGCAAACGCTATCAAGCATGGCTGCTGCAACGATCGTTCACAGAAGATCACCATACGGTACGCCGTCAGCCCCGCCAAAGCTGTGATCATCGTGAGAGACGAGGGCTGTGGCTTCTCGCCCAACACCATTCCCGATCCGACGACTCCCGAGCGTCTTCCGAAACCCGATGGGCGGGGAATCCTGCTGATCAAGGCATACACCGACGAGGTGACGTTTCGCGACCAAGGACGAGAGGTGCGATTCGTTAAGTATCACAAATGAAAGAGGTTACGAGCACTTTGTGCTAGCTCGATTTCCGTTGTATAGGTTCAACAGTGGCTTTCTGCCGGACGGTGTATGAAGCCGACCTCTATTGCGGAAACCGAGGGTATTATGGTGGGGGTTCGCATGGTCCGTCGCAGGGTTGTGTTTCGCGGGCAGGTGCAGGGCGTTGGCTTCCGCTACACGACGCAGGCTATTTCACGGAATCACCAGGCTGTGGGTTTTGTCAGGAATCTTCCTGATCGTACGGTCGAACTGGTGGTCGAGGGAGATCCCGCGCAACTAAACAAGTTCCAGCAGGCAATCGAGACCAGAATGGGCTCCAATATCGAGGGTGTTTCCGTCACCGAAACCCAGGCGACTGGAGAGTTCACATCCTTCGATATCAACTTCTGACCGCAGGGAGTCCCCCAACCCCCTAAAAACGGTGGACTCTCAATCAGCGGATATACCCGGAATCTCTGGTGCAACGGAGCACCGGCGCCAGCTTGTCAGCGAGCCTCCCCGCGCGTCTCTCCACAAGGGCTGTCGAATCCGCTAACATGTTCAGCTTGGTAGCAGTGCAGCCGGCATCTGTGGACAAGCCGCTGCTTGTCCGTGCCGCCCGAGCCCGTATGTTTCGGAGTGACAGAGCACTGGAACCTTTAGACCTAGCATGTGGGAGATTAGTTTGCCGTGAGAATCCTTACCTTAGTCAAACAAGTGCCCGACTCCAACGCCACGATCAAGGTGTTGCCGGACGGATCGGGGATCGACATGACCGGCCTGAAGCTCCTGGTTGACCCGTTCGACGAGTTCGGTATCGAGCTGGCTGTCCAACTCAAGGAAAAGCGCAAAGACGTCAGCGAGGTTGTGGCTTTGACTCGCGGCGGACCAAAAGCCGCCGAGGCTTTGCGGACGGCGCTGGCCATGGGCGCGGACAAGGGCATCCATCTCAACGACCCCAAGTTCGAGACGAAAAGCGAACTTCTGGACGCCCATTCCGTTGCGGAAGCTATAAAGAAGGACGCCGACAAGTTCGATCTGGTGCTCTGCGGCAAACAGACGATCGACCTGGACAGTGGAATGTTCGGGGCTGCGGTGGCGGAGTATCTGGGTTGGCCTCACGTAGGCGCGGTTACCGGGCTCGATATTGCGGAGGACGGAAAGAGCTTCGTCGCCCGGCGTCGCGTCGAGGGAGCCGAGGAGGTCGTCGAGTGCGAACTACCGGCTCTTTTGACAATCGAGAAGGGCTTGGTCGAGCCTCGCTACCCGTCACTGCCCAACCTGATGAAAGCCAAGAAGAAGCCCGTTGCCGAGTTCACATCCGCCGACATCACCGTCGAGGATACAGCCACCGGTACGGTATTCGAGTCGATTTCTCAGCCGCCTCCCAAGCCCGCCTGCAAGTTGGTGGAAGGCGAGCCGGAAGAAATGGCCAAGGAACTGGTCAAGCTGCTGCGTGAGGAGGCAAAGGTCATTTAACCATGAGCAACATTCTTGTATTTATCGAACACCATAACGGAAAAGTACTACCCGCGTCTTTCCAGTTGCTGGGTCTGGCATCTAATCTGGCTGGGCAGTCAGGCGGACACGCGGAAGCGTGCCTCTTGGGGCACAATGTGGGCGGGCTAGCCGACGAGATTGCCTCCTACGGCGCGAGCAAGATCTACACTGTGGATGACGCGGAGCTCGCGCTATACAGTCCCATGCTCTACACGACCGCCCTGGCGACGGTTGTCGACGCAGCCAAGCCGGACACGGTCCTGATACCCACAACGGCTTTGGGACGCGATCTGTCGGGACGGGTCGGCGCGCGCACACAGGCGGCGGTGGCTGTCGACTGCACTGAGGTCACGCTGGACGGAGAAGAACTCATCGCCACCAAGACTATGTACGCCGGCAAGTTCGCAGCCAAGTTCCGCTTGGCCAAAGGAAACCTGCGGCTTGTCACCGTACGGTCGAACGCCTACCAGGCCAACGAACCTCAAGGCGGCGCTTCCGCCAATGTTGAGGCTGTCGCCCTTACACTCTCCGATGCAGATAGAAAACTCAAGGTCAAGGAAGTCGTTCAGACAACATCCGGGATAAAGGACGTCACCGAAGCGGACATCATCGTATCGGGTGGCAGACCCCTGAAGTCCGAAGAGAACTTCAAGAAGCTCATCTTCCCGCTTGCCGAAGTGCTTGACGCTGCGGTCGGCGCATCGCGCGCCGCTGTAGACGCCGGGTATCAGCCACAGAACCGACAGGTGGGATTGACAGGCAAGACCGTCACGCCAGTGCTCTACTTAGCCTGCGGGATCGACGGCGCGATTCAACACCTGGCGGGAATGCGCGGCAGCAAGGTGATTGTGGCGATCAATACGAAAAAGGAAGCTCCAATCTTCTCGGTGGCAACCTACGGGTGCGTAGCGGATATTTACGCGATGATCCCGCTGTTGACCGACGAGATCTGCAGATTAAAGGAATAGCAGTCCAAGCCGCAAGGGTGCGGCGTGGGGGGTTCAGCCTGCCGAGTCACCGAACCCGCCACGCCTCCACGGTTGGGTAACTGATGTCCACTTGCGCGCCGTCAGCCCCTCGCGCCCGAAGAACAATGGGGCATCCGGTATCGCTCGCGGACGGAGACGCCTCGCGAAGTTGTTTTCCAGGAGGTTGATGTAATGTGTCCGATTGCGATGGCATTGCTGATGGTAGTGTTGTTCGGTACATTCGCCTACACGATGACCTGGCGATGGCGGCTGATGGTCATTGGCCCGTCGGACATCCCTCTTGATCAGCCGGCGGAGCGAATGCGTCGCATGGTGCTCTTCGCGCTGGGACAGTGGCGGATGCCTCGCCACCCCCTTGCGGGCCTCGCACACATCTTCATCTACCTCGGTGCAGTCGTAATGTTGCTGCGGGCACTGATCCTGTTCGCTCGCGGCTTTGTGAGTAATCAACATTTCGGTTACTGGTTGTTCGACACGGGAGCGCCGCTGGGAGATGCCTACGCCCTGATCAAAGATGTATTCGTAGCCCTGGTCCTTATCGGTGTCGCCGTCTTTTTCTATTATCGTGTCTTGAAACGCCTCAAGCGAATGACCCTCAACTTCGAGGGCCTGCTCATTCTCGCCATTCTCACAACACTGATGCTCAGCGACGTGCTCTACGATGGGGCGAACATAGTCCGGCACGATGAAGCCGCCACCTTCAACGTCTGGGAACCACTGGGTTCGCTGGCGGCGATTCCGCTGCGCGATGCTTCCGAGGGTACGATCATGTTTCTACAACATCTGGGCTTCTGGACACACGTCAGCGTGATTCTGCTGTTTATGAACATCCTGCCATACACCAAGCAGTTTCACGAGATGACAGCCTTCCCCAACGTATATGTTCAAAACCTGAACCCTCCGGGTCGTCTGCCGCCCCTGGTGGATATCGAGGGTATGCTCGAGCGTGAGGAAACGCTGGGCATCAAGCGCATCGACCAGTTCGGCTGGAATGCGATCCTGGATTTTTACACCTGTACAGAGTGTGGCCGATGCAAGGACCAGTGCCCAGCCAGCAACACCGGTAAGAAGCTGGCGCCGAAAGACCTCACCGTTGATCTGCGTGACTTCCTATATGGCAACGATAGGCAACTCGTCGCCGCCAAGGCCAAGGCGAACGATAATGGCGAAACGTCGGAAGACAATGCACCCCAATGCCATAAAGACCTCGTGGACGGAATAATCGACCCCGAGGTGTTGTGGGCGTGCACAACCTGTCGGGCGTGCGAGCAGGAATGTCCGGTGTTCATCAGCTATGTCGACAAGATTGTGAACATGCGCCGCTATCTGGTGCAGGAACGCGGCGAGTTCCCCAACGAGTTACAGACGGCTTTTCGCAGCCTGGAATCCGCAGGTAACCCGTTCGGCTTCCCGGCTGACGAGAGAGGCGCCTGGGCCCAGCCGCTTGGCGTCAAGACACTGGCTGATCACCCCGATGCCGAAGTCCTTTTCTGGGTCGGTTGCATGCCTTCATTCGACGATCGCGCCAAGAAGGTAACTACCGCAATGGCAACCCTCATGCAACAAGCCGGCGTCGACTTCGCGATCCTCGGAGCCGAAGAAACCTGCACTGGCGACGCCGCGCGCCGCGCCGGCAATGAGTACCTCTTCCAGATGCTGGCCCAGCAGAACATCGAGACACTCAACCGATACGCCGTGGAAAAAAAGCTCGTCGTGACCACCTGCCCTCACTGCTACAACACACTAAAAAACGAGTATCCTGATTTCGGCGGACATTACAATGTCATCCACCACTCCGAGTTTCTGGCTGACCTGATCGCCAAAGGCAAGCTCAAGCCCACTCAACGCGTTGACAAGACAATCACTTTCCACGACTCGTGCTACCTCGGCAGATACAACGACATCTACGACGCCCCACGCAACACGCTCACAAGCGTTCCCGGTGTCACGCTTGTCGAGCCCGAACAGACCAAGGATCGCGGCATGTGCTGCGGCGCCGGCGGCGCACAGATGTTCAAGGAAGAGGAAGAAGGCGACGACCGCATCAACAACAAACGCACCGACCAACTTCTTGCCACTCACCCAGACGCCATCGCAAACGCGTGCCCATTCTGTACACGCATGATCATGGATGGCCTCGCTGACAAGGAACGCGAGGAACTACCTACCCTTGACATTGCTGAGGTGCTACTGGAGTCTATAGACGACAACCACTAGCGCCTCTCGGCTCTTGTTGCGAGTTGTCGATCACAGATACCATACGCCGCTTGTCGCCATTGTCGCACTTTTACACGTACCTCCCCGGGCATCCCAAAGGTCACGCGACCGCGATTTCCGGTTACCCTGAACTTCCGAGACACCGAGGCGCCTTCTATCCATCCACTTCCTACACACCCTCCGTTGTTTCGCCCGGTCCTGACACTCTTCCACAAGGCCTCCATCTGCGCTATCCACTCCCGCCACACTCGTGGATCCCGCAGCCCCTTCCACATCACACGACATCCCTCTACATACTATCTCCTCCTTCCCTCCGCTATGTACAAGACCCCTTGCTGTCCCTCACTTCCCCATCTCCAAATGCACACGTTGTCCAGTTCTCTCACTGCCTCCGTCTGCTCACAAATGGCGTCGTCCTCGCCTAGTTCACCTGTCTCCCGCCACTCGCCAGTCGCCCGCTCACTTTCACGTACCTGCCTGCCTATTGGCGCATGCGTCGGTCTTCACAGTTGCCATCTCACCACGCTTGACTTTGCCCACCGCAACCTCCCGACGCACTAGTCACAACTCCCAAGCCACACTAGAGAGCCTCTCGCACCACGTACCGCCAAGCCGACTCAGAGGCTTCTCCGCCCCTGTGAACTGCCACGCTTCCCTTCTACCTGATCCCGCTCGTTGGACAACTAAGCCACCTTCTGCATACGACCATCCCCTAGGATGCCATACCGACTCCCGCTGACCCAGCGTGAGCGACCCATTTCGCCGCAGCGTTTACCTTCATCTGCATCGCTGCTTCCAGCTCTCTCCAAACTGAGCTTGACCAAAGCAGATTTCCATACCACAAGTAATAGGACATGTCCGCGACTCCCCTTATGTCACTGATCTCGCTGGCAGACTGCTCTGCCTCGGGCTTCGAGATGACATTGAGCAAAACACAGCCGTGACGCAAGTCGCGTGCCGAACGCCCCTAGAAACCCGATGCCTGCGATCATCGCTCGTGTCGATTGGTAACGCTCTCGACACCGTTTCACGTGAAACACGGCGACACTAGGCATGTGATCTTCCACAAGAGCCAGTATCTAAGTTCACGCTTCCTATAGGCCTACCCTGGTTCAGCGACGGTTTCACCCCTTTCAGCGTGTAGGCAGCAACGTCAGATCTCCCCCGTTGCTCTGCACCATCAAACCAGATTGGCACGAACCAAGCCTGACTTTCCACGTGAAACGCTCGCAGCACGGGAAACTACCCGCGCAGGACTAACCGCGCTCAAGCACTACAGCCTGAATCGCAACTGCACGGCAAGCACGATTGACGCATGTTCGCCACCATCCAGAACCGCCACTCCAGACACCCGGCCCTTGGACGCTCTGCAAACCGGAATGCTATCCACAAAGCCAGGACCCTCAGCTGTCTGTCAGCGCTTCTACGTTCGATCGGAAATTCCCAGGTCTCTCGCGTATTAGCTCGCCCCTTTGCCCACAGCCCAATCCCGAATCCGCCGGTCCGGTCAAGGACAGACATTTCCAAAACCAAGACTCCCAGGTGAAACATTGGCAAAGTGGTGTTGCTCCAGAGGATTGAGGAAGTATCCTGTCATCAGTGACCTAGAAGTTCCCCCGCAAGCCGTGTCCCAAGTGATCCGCAGCGTGCTTGGCTCTGGCTGCTCGGACTGTGGCTTCGTCGTCGCTTGGGGGCGCGTGGTCTCAGTGGTGCTCGTGAACCACTGACCGATCCCCGCCTGTAGTGCTCTCGGATTCATGCGACACTGCGTTGCGACGCGCCGTTCGCCAAAACCAGGAATGCACCAATGTCAAAAACTGTTAGACGGCTCGGACGAGGCCTGGATTCGTTGGTATCTGATCTGCGCGCGGAAATACCTCCCGCCCCAGCCGAGGGTGCTGCTCCGCCAGAACGATCGCTGGAGCCTTCACCAGACGAACAGCGGAACGAACTCCTGCCTGGGGTCTTGAGTACCGGATTGCTCAGGCCAAACCCGTTTCAGCCACGGAGTAATATCTTAGAGGCCGATGTCGTATCTCTAGCTCAATCCATCCGCCAAAACGGAATGCTCCAGCCCATTGTGGTTCGCAAGCGAGGGGGAAAGTTCGAAATCATCGCTGGCGAACGCCGTTGGCGGGCTGCCCAATCGCTGGGGCTCGCGGAGGTGCCGGTTATCATGCGCGAAGCCGGCGACCGGGAGATGCTGGAGTTGGCACTGATCGAGAACATCCAGCGCGAGGATCTCAACCCGATCGACAGGGCGCGGGCCTACCAGAGCTACATCACGCAGTTCGAGCTGAAAGCTGAGCAACTTGCGGAGCGCTTGGGCGAGGATCGGACGACGGTGGTCAACTATCTGCGGCTCCTGGATTTATCGTCGTCGGTTCAGGAGCTTGTTGCGGCTGACAAGATCTCGATGGGACACGCTCGTTGCCTGCTGGGAGTCTCGGATGAAGCTCGCCGGTTAAGCCTCGCCGAAACGGTGATGGGCAATGCGCTATCCGTGCGGGCGTTGGAAGAGATCGTGCGGCGCGAGAAGGCAGCGCCGGAAGGTAAGGCCAAACCGGTCGAGCCCAAGTCACGTTCGGCACACATCCGAGATATGGAGCGGCGCTTCGAGGAGGCTATCAAGACCAGAGTGACTATTCGCGAAGGCAAACGAAAAGGAACGGGCAGGATCATCATCGATTACTACACGCTGGACGACTTCGATCGCATCTCGTCGATGCTGGGTTTGGTGGACGAGTAGAAACTCGGTTGATCGTGGGAATCTGGCTCGTGGAACGGCCTACGACATGGGGACGCTGCCAGTATTGTTGCGTAATGTACAGCCACTGCCATTCGGTGGCACTACCCCCGAAAGGACCGCAACTCGGATAGACAAACTGGTAACGTCCTCGTTTCAAAGCCCGGCTACAGATCGGGAAGCCAAGGTTCTGGGTTCAGTCCGGACAAGCTGTGAGGAGATTCATAATGCGCTGGAGACATAACAGTAGATCAGTTCCAGTTTGGGTCGCCACATGGTTGGTGTCATCCGTTGGCGCCGTTGCCATGGGCAGCACCATGAGCGAACCTGAGATGGGCATGGTGGAGCCGGCGAGTTACCGGTCGCCTTCCGGGGCGTGCTGCCTTTTTGTCGCACCAACTGGCCGCCATGCCCACTCCTCCGCGATGTATCGGTTCTCAAGAAGCGGCGCAGAAGTGTGGTCAGGAAAGAAGCCATACACGTTACGGGAAACTGTCGTCACTGATAAGGGTGTCGTGGCCGGTTTTGCATACCGAACAGGGTCGGAAGACTCTGAATCGCCGCGGGAGTACCTTCACATAGTGATTCTTGACGAAAAAGGACGGGAGACACTTAACGACGTCAAGGAACGCGGGAAGATGCGGCGTGACGTGGTCCCGCCACCGCCACGAACTCCGTTTGTGCAACAGTTTCTTGTGGATACAGAGAATGACCGGCTTATTGTGCGTGTCTCGACAAAAGGTCCAGATTGGTACGTCTATCGTCTGTCTACCGGCAGCCCATTGGCCACACTAAAGCTCAGGGATCGCTTGAAACTCCGACGGAACCCAGGGTTCTTTCATGATGTACGAATCATCCCCCGATCGCCACTTGTTCTTGTCCACTGCTGTCTCGGAACTCCACACGACCGGGACGCGCTGTTCGCGCTTCTCGACGAGGATTATGATCTTCTGTGGTCCTTCGAAGTGCCCAATGACTACGAGAATGTCGAGTGGTGGAGGACAGGGATTGTCCGGCATTTCCGAGAGCATCCAGCCATCCTGTCTGTTGACGAGCCAAACCGATTCGATTTGCGACTGTTCGCCGAGAACAAGCGGGTCACGTTTGAGATAACGCGGGACCCGAACGGACGTTATGTGGTGACCGAGGTTACACGGGTCGATTTCTTGGAACAGCCCCCCGCGGAACAGAAGGATATTGGGGACAGCCAGGCAGGGCGGGCTCAGCCCGTTGGAACTGACGGAAGATGAGATCAGGTGATTCGCAAATCCATAATTTTCTTGCTGACGCTGGCGGCGGTTGCAGCGGCGGTGCTCTGGCCACTTGGATATCGCGGGCACGAGCCCACCGACTGGTCCAAGTTGAACCCTGACCTTGCGACGCGCCTGCTTCGGTGTTGCACATGCGGTTATATTATGGGCCGGCACTTGCGAGTACCATTGTGGGCTGGGCATCGAGCCTTCCTTCAGACCCACAGTGGCCGGATCACTCTCGCTCATGTTCGGCCATACCGCTGGCACCCGAAGGCACCACTTGTGAGCAAGAGGCTCGGACCGATCACTTATGGGCAGTATTCGCTGAGTCCTGCCGAGCTTCCGGCCGTCATCTACACGCCCGAGCAGTGCGAAGTGCTTCATACGGAGGACGATCTGTTCACAAGCGTCACGATACCGGTCTGGGCGCTTCTGCTCAGTTTTGGTGCCTATCCGGCCATCGCTTTTGCCCGAGGGCCGCTACGGCGGTATCGGCGTAGGCGGCGAGGTTTGTGCCTTACGTGCGGGTATGATCTGATCGGCAATGTGACTGGAGTTTGCAGCGAGTGTGGGGAGGCGACGGAATTAGACCCGTGACGGAAACAGCCGTTGGACTTCTTTGCCCGGGTTGCGAGTACGACCTGCGAGGTCTTACGGATGGCCGTTGCCCGGAGTGCGGCGAGCCGTTCCGTATCGAAGACCTCGAACCGGAACAGCCTGGCCTCGTGCTTGAGATATGGGCTGATGCAGCTTGTACTTTTGGCAAGAAGGCGATGCTTCCGTTGGCTATCGCGCTGTCACCCAAGAAGGCGTTTGAACGACGTTGCCGCCTTGAGCACGCCCTGACGACATCATCCTCGCGGATCCTTCTTTCGTTCGTGGTATCATATCTTCTCCTGATGGTCATCAGTGTCGCTGCTCGCTACACGCTGGCCAGAGTGCTGGGGCTGCAACCGATTCCCGGGTTGTACTGGAACCCGGGCCTTGCCCTCGGCAACCGTTTCGGTTCTGCTGTACTCTTGCCGGTTCACGCTCCGCTGGCGTGCTTGCAGTGCCTGGTTGTGGTACTTATCGGCTTGATGCTTAGCGGACAACGCTTACCGGCCAAGAAGATCGTTCGACTTGCGACCTGGCTTCTTCCGTTCACGTTGCTGGGCGGCTTGTTCACGATCTTCTATGATCCCCTCTGGCATCGGCTCATCGCCCCTGTGCTGTACACCCGTCCATCCGACTTGACCGTCCGGCTTGAAAGCATGGGCAGCGAGTTGGTCTGGCGTGGCCCTGACCTTGTGCTGGGATTGATCGGTGGATTCGCCGTTGGAACGGTGCTGCGAAGGCGGCGATGGTTGATTGCCCTGGTATCGGCAACTGTGCTGGTCGCTTCATTCCCCATCTACTTGAGCGTTCAGCGGACATTTGTTGAGTCCATCTTCCAGCCCGCTCGCGAACTGATCGCGGGACCACTGCCCATGCCGCCAGCTCGCCCGATGCTCCTAGCAGGGCCGACGTTTGTTGTTGGTGGCGTGGCACCGGCATTGGCTGGGACATGGACGATTCGGTACGACGGAGACGAGCACACATCTGCGGAGCTGACTTTCGACGACGCGGGCATGCTTGTCTCCTGGCGAGTCAAGCAAGAGCCGGAGGGGAAGGTCGCTGAGTTTGTGTGCGACGGCATGAATCACGACATGGAGGTGCCGCAGCAGAAGGTCGACACGCACCGAGTGTCGTACCGTGTGCTGATGGGTTGCAGGCGACAGCGTGATCGTATTACCGTACACCTTCGCCTGGAGCTCACCCACACACGGCAGCTTCGTGAGAATTCCTTCGAGCACATACCAGACGTGGCTGAGGAATCGCTCGTGGGCGTGTTCGACGCAGACGAAGACAGCATAACGGGAACCAGCACCTTCGTACGAGACCGCCCGGACGTGAACTTCAATCCCGGGCAGATTGAGAGGCCTTTTGTGATGACGCGAGCAGTGTCCCCAGGCTCTCAAGAAGGACCGTAGTCCCGCTTGGCTTTGGAGTCATCGTCTCTGAGAAAGATAGGCAGATGCATTCCGCGCCCATCCGGGGTGAGAGATGCGAGACCCGGCCCGGTGATGTGCGGTGGCCGCCCCATGTCCAGATTCCACCGGAATTGCCGGCGAGGTCAAGAAGGCCTTCCTCCCATCTTCACCGCTACCGCCTTGATACCTTCGCTGCCTCGGTCGATCAGGGCGACAGATGAAGGGCCTGATGATACTGCCCTCGACCGATGATGTTGCCGAGGAATGGACGATACCCGGCGCGATCCTGCCACGGAAACGGCTTCCTGTCGGTTGGCCAAGGAACCAGATCGCCTTTGCCTACAAAATCAAGGCGGGCATCCGACGCGGGGTTTCGATATAGCACGGCTTTCCTTACGTCCCAGCCGGCGAGTTGGTTCTCGAACCTCTTAAGGAACTCACGAAACGTCGTTCCTCGCGAAGTCGCACCCTCGATCAACAGTACGCGTAATTTGTCCCCGTGCGTTTTGCGGACCGTGTCCAACACGCCCTCGCCCCCAGGGAATGCGACCTCAATTCCGGTTTCGGAATCGGTGTATTTGAGATCGACAACAGCCAGAGGAAGGGTGCCAAGGTTGCCCGCGAGCCAGCCCCCCCAAATACCACCACTACGCCCCAGACCGATAACGACTTCCGGCTCCCATCCGTTCTCTTCCGCCTCGATCTGTCTTAGGAGTTTATCGGCGACCCGCAGGGCGTCGTCCCAGGTGATACGCCGCCTCCAGAGATTATACTTGTAAGCCTGCATGCCCGCGAAGATGCAACCCGCGATCCCCGCCACCGCGCCGAGAACGGCTAGAATGCGCTCGAGAATGACCATGGTCTGATCTCCTCGTTTCTCTCAATATTCCACTTAATCTTACAATCATCCAGGTACTTCGGCAAACCGGCAATTCCCCTTGACCCGATCTCGGAACGATCACCGGTCGACGGCTGACGATACCAAGCTGGACAAATCGCTTAATGCGCGCCTGCTGGAAGGACACATAATCTCCAGGAGTCTGCGCCGCTCACCATCTCCAGTGTTGCAGGGCAGCCAAACCAACCTCAACGAGATCGGCCCAAGCGTGCCTTGTTGTCCCTCGCAGTTCAATCTCACCCAGACAAGTCATGCTACTATTTTAGCAGTACCGCATGCTCATGTCGAGATCCTCTCTGCGGCGCCTCGCGTCGCCTTCTATTCACACAACACCCGCGAAGGGGCGGATGTTTCCGACGAGGCCTTCCAGCGTTACTCGTTTCTTGAGGTCGAAGGGTAGGAACACGCCGTGGTTGTGGTCGCTTGCCAGGATGATCATCCGGTCGTGCAGAACCTCATAACCCATTTCCTGAGGTTGATGTCCGCATATGAAATAGTCCACATCGAGCAGGTTCGCGAGCGTCTCGAGCTCGGGCTCGCTCTGGTATCGACCCCAGACGAGCAAGTAGGCTGATCCCTGCTCGGACATGTCTTCAGCCGTTGGCATGCGCGAGAAGACGTCGGTCGAAAACGCGGGAAGCATGCGCGGACTTGGCAACGAGTGCGACAGGAAGACACGGTTCTTCGTTCGAGCGGCCAGCGGCATGGAAGACAGAAACGACACCAAAGCCTCGAGCACGCCGTCAGCTTCAGCGTTATACACCTGGCGCACCCCGGATTCAAACTCGGCGAGCATCGCACGTCCGCTCTTGGCAATCTCATGGTCGCTTAGCTGGGCGAGTTCGTGATTGCCCAGCAGGAAGTGGACCTGGTCGGGAAACTCGCATTTCCAGCGGGCGGCTTCCAGCAGCAACTGGTGCGACATGTCGTGGGCGTCAAGCGACATGAGCTCCTCATGGACGATCTCGTGCAGGATGACGTGGCGCGCACCGGCGTGTTTCAAATCGCAGTACTTCCGGAGCTTCTCGAAGTTGCGCCGGTTTCCGTGAATGTCGCCGGTCATCACTACCTGCCCGTAGTCCGGCAGTTCCAGCAGCGATCCACTCAGCAGGGAATCGTCCCTGTTCAAGCGGGCGGCCTCTAGAAAGGTCTCGGTGTCTTTAACGGCGTCAGCCATTAGTGTCCTCATTCCCCGCAGGGTTATCTTCAATGGCGCCGGATGAAACGGGCGCATCGTTCGAATCCCCCGGTCGAACAACCCGCAGCTTCTCGCGCATGTTCTCACGCTGCTGTCGCCAGAGCTTCCGGATAGTATCAAGCCTGGAAATCAGCATCGTCATGTCCACAGGCCTAGCGTCGGGGTTGTCCTTGCAGCACTCCATCACCAGGTTCGACAACGAACGCGGAATCTTATCATTCAACTCGATTGGTTCAACCGCCTTTGTGGACGGGACAAGATGAAACTCCCCGCCGGCAGCTCCCTGGGGCAGAGCCGTCGGATAGCGCTCGGAGGTCAGCACCCAATACATGGTAGCCCCGAGATTGAAGACGTCGGTCCGCCTGTCGAGCTGGAGGCGTCTGACCTGTTCAGGAGCGATGAAGTCCGGCGTGCCCTGGATGCGTTCCTTACGATGGCCGATAGGGCAGGACTGGCCGAAGTCGATGATCTTCACCACGCCGCCGCGAGCGATCATGATGTTGTTGGGCTTGATGTCGGTGTGGATGTATCCGTGTTCGTGCATGGCGTGCAGGCCCGTCGCCACCTTTTGAAAAAGCGCCAGGAACGTATCGAGGCGATTGGGCCTTGCCGACTCCAGCGTCAGCCCGTCGACATGCTCCATGACCAACACCAACTCGCGAACCTGAAGCATCTTTCGGACCCGGTGCAACTCCAGCCCTCGGCGGATGTGGCGGTTGTCGATCTTGCTGCTTATCTCGAATTCGTTCTCCACCTGCGCCAGGAACGGGTCGTCGTCCGCTGATCCGCGGATGACGCGCTTGACCGCAACAGGGTGGTTGGATTCGAGATGGACCGCGAGGTAGATGCGCGAGCCCGCACCGGTACCGATCTGCCTGGTGATCCGATACCCGTGCAAGGTGAAACCCACGTCAGTGTCCTTCGTGCGACAACGATAGCGCCCCAAGAACTATCGACGCTAACCGGCCGCTCCAGAATCATAGAACCTGGGATCGGCAAAACGCATTACGCGTGAAGGCTGGGCGCCTCTTCCAGGACGCATTGTAACACAGACCACGCGACTCAAACAGCCAACGTGAGGCGGGGCGCATACATCAACAGTTCACCGCACATTCACGGTAGCACGGGTATGGCGGGTGCCCCATCCTTTTCACCAGAAAAGGGTGGGGGAAGGATTTGTCAAACGGTACTGGGTTGCAGGGCCCTCCGTCCCCCACCCTTCGCTGCGCGAAGAATGGGGCACCCACTCGCACACATCGACAGTTCACCGCATGTTCACGTCAGCGTGAGGACGGGACCCAACAAGCCCGGCTCGAAAACGTCAAGCGGACTCGCCGGTTTCCGGACCTCCGGCTGAGTCCTTTAGCTCCTGGATCCGATCGCGGAGCTTAGCCGCCTGCTCGAACTCCAACTCTTCAGCCGCTTGCAGCATTTCCTTCTCAAGCATCGCGATAAGCTCGCTGCGGTCCAGCTCCTCCTGCGAGGCATGAATAGCGTCAGCCGCCGTCTTGTAGGCACCGACTCGGCTCTCAAGACCGGTGCGGATGGCTTTGGTGATGGTCTCGGGTGTGATCCCGTGCTCTTCGTTAAACGCAAGCTGGAGCGCGCGTCGTCGATCGGTCTCGTCCATAGCTCGCTTCATGCTCGGCGTGATCCGATCGGCGTAGAGCTTGACCTCGGCGTCGACGTTGCGGGCGGTCCGGCCGATCATCTGAACGAGAGAAGTTTCGCTCCTGAGGAAGCCCTCCTTGTCCGCGTCCAGGATGCACACCAGCGACACCTCGGGAAGATCAAGCCCTTCGCGCAACAAATTTACACCGACCAGAACGTCGAACTTGCCCTCACGAAGCTCCTTGAGAATCGTCACTCGCTCGAGCGTGTCGATGTCCGAGTGCATGTACTTGCCCCGCAGACCCTCCTGCCGGATGTAGCTCGAAAGATCCTCAGCCAACCTCTTGGTAAGCGTGGTGACCAGCACGCGCTGCCCGACGGCTGCCCGCTGAGCGATCCGCTCCAACAGGTCGGACACCTGCCCACGGGCGGGCAGCACTTCAATCGGCGGATCGACCAGGCCCGTCGGCCTGATGATCTGCTCGACGACCTCACCTTCACACTTGGCTAGATCGTAAGGACCGGGAGTAGCCGTCGTGAGCAGCACCCTGTCCCACATGTTCTCGAATTCCTCGAAACGCATCGGGCGGTTGTCAAGGCAGCTCGGCAGACGGAAGCCATGGTCGACGAGGGTCTGCTTGCGCGACCGATCACCGTTGTACATCGCGTTCAGCTGCGGGATCGTCGCGTGTGATTCGTCGACAATGAGCAGGAAATCCTCGGGGAAATAGTCCACCAGCGTATAGGGCTTCGCGCCCGGAGCCGTCCCGTTCAGATGCCTGGAATAGTTCTCGATGCCCGAGCAGTAGCCAACCTCCCGCAGCATCTCGACGTCGTATTTCGTCCGCGCCAAAAGCCGCTGGGCTTCCAACAGCTTGCCCAGCCGCCGGAACTCCTTCACCCGCAGATCGAGCTCCTCGAGAATGCTCGCGGTGGCTGACGCAATCCGTTCCTCGGGCATCACGTAATGAACAGCCGGGTATACGAAGACCTTCTCGATCTTACCGGCAGCCTTCGACGTGAGCGGGTCGATGATCTCCAGCTTCTCGACCTCGTCGCCGAACATCTCGATGCGATAGGCAAACTGTTCGTAGGCTGGATGAAGCTCGACGACGTCGCCGCGAACGCGGAACGTACCGCGCTTGAAGTCGAAGTCGTTGCGCACGTATTGCAGGTCGACAAACCTTCTGAGAAGCTCGTCGCGGTCGATCTGTTGGCCGAGTTCAATTACGATAACGCTGGCTTTGTAGTCTTCGGGCGAACCCAGACCGAAGATGCACGAGACGCTGGCGATGATGACCGCGTCACGCCGTGACACCAACGTGCTGGTGGTACTCAAACGCAGGCGGTCCAGATCGTCGTTGCGCGACGCATCCTTTTCGATGTAGATGTCGCGCTGAGGAATGTAGGCTTCGGGTTGATAGTAGTCATAGTAGCTGACGAAGTATTCGACGGCGTTGTTGGGAAACAGCTCGCGAAACTCCTCATAGAGCTGGGCTGCCAGGGTCTTGTTGTGCGAGATGACCAGCGCAGGAACGTTGAGATCGGCAATCACGTTGGCCATCGTGAACGTCTTGCCGGATCCAGTGACGCCCAACAGACACTGATGCTTCTTGCCGGCGGCGAAGGCTTTGGTAAGCTTCTTGATCGCCGCCGGTTGATCGCCCTTCGGCGCAAACGGGCTGATAAGCTCAAAACACTCCACACTGGGCCCTCCGTCATTTTCCCGCCATCATCGACAGCCCATCATACGAACGGATCGGGGGTCTCTCAAATGGCGCCGCGTGCATCCCGGAATGGGTGGCGAATCGGATGGCTGCCCCATCCCTTCCGGGGGTGGGGGACGGACGCCTTTCGCGCGTACCACCGAAGAATTACCCAGAAGAGGAATGGACAGGATTCAGATGATTCACAGGATTTCATTCTCACATCTTGTCCATCATGTAAATCCTGTCCTCCTGCACCGGAAGGCTACAGTGGTCCTTGTCCTCTGTCCCCGTGGGCCAGGGGCGAGCGAATCCGTCCGCAGATTGCGCAGACAAGAGCGGGTTGACTCAATCTGCGCCAATCTGCGAAATCTGCGGACGACAAGAGGCGCCCGGCGATCAACCCGCCCAACCGGCTGAGCATCGAGACTTGCATTTCGGGAGCCCGATAATACGGACAACCCGGCGCGTCTCCTTGTAATCATCCGTTCCACGTAGCCAGAAGTTATTAGACTTGGGAGGGAAGCAAGTTACCACTCCAAGGCCATGGGGATATCTTATTCTTGCTATTGAGCGACTGTGCAGTTGGATCGGAGAAGCTCGATGAACGCGACTGAGATTCGTCCGCTTACACCAGATGCCATCCTCAAGCTGTTGACAGGCAGGCAATCTGGCAAGCATGTAGTCAAACACGACAAGCGCCGAGCGCCACGGTGGGCTTTCCCCGCGCCCGTGGAACTGTGGGTCCCCCAAGAGAACGGGTTTGAGGGGTACATGCTAGCCACCTGCGAGAATCTCAGCACCGGCGGTGTCGGGGTCCGCTGCGACGAGGATCTGCCTCTCGGTTGTGAGTTGGCGATCGCGATCCACCAGCCCGAAAAGAGCTTCCATGGGCGAGCTACAGTCTGCCACTCCATCAAGATGGCCGACGACTACTACGTTGGTTTGGAGTTCACATTCGACGCCCGCTAGAGCATGCTCATCGGGCGACGACATCCCTGCGCAAAGCGGGCAGGGATCTCGTCACCCGCACCACGACTCACGGCGCCAAGCCTCATCCATCTGCAGAAGAGCTACGGCACCAAGAACGGCTCCCATCGCGCCAGAGTTCATTCGCCCTGTTGCGCCAGCCCGCCCTACGGGCAAGGCCCGTAATTCTGTTTAAGCACGCCCACGTCGATCGGGTTAACATAACCGTCGCCGCTAAGATCGTACACGCCACATTCACACGGATAAAGCGCAACGTTGCAGCCATAGTGCGACTTCAGGAGTCCGAGATCATAAGGGTCGACTGTTCCGTTGCCGCTAAGGTCCCATGGGCACGAATCGCACTCATCAGGGATGTTGTCCCCATCGCAATCGTGGCTTTCGCCGCACCCGGGGTAATCGTCGCAGTGTCCGTCGCACGTGAAGTCACATACGTCCGGGATGTCATTGCTGTTACAGTCTGCGTACTCGTACACGCCCATGTCGATGATGCCGTTAACGCGAGGGGCGCCATCGAGGTCCAGCGGCAGATCCTCGTCGGTGTCTTGGTCACCGTCCAAGTCCCAGTCATCGTCCGGGAGTTCTGTGGCGTCACCGGTGTTGATACACGGCGAACTGGGCTGGAGGTGCAGGTCACCCGAGCCAAAGAAAAGTGGGTTATGACCCGGGGCCCCACCGATGGTTCCAGTGCCAGAATAATAAGACTCGCTCCACCCTTCGAGACAACTGTAGTCAATCGTGAAAGTCCCCATCGGTCCCTGCCCTTGCTCACCTTCCTCAACGTGTCTGTCCTGGCTATCGTCATCGAGTTGTGCCAGTTCGGTACAGTTGGATCCGTATGTGGGGCCGCACCTCTGTCCGCAGTCCGTGTTGCCCCACAGAACACAGTTGTACAACTCGGGCACGGATCCAACGACAAAAATCCCTCCACCACAATAGGAGGCCGAGTTGTCGACGATTGTACAATTGACCAACTTCTGGAAACTCATCCCGGGGCTCTTCGAGCCCATTCCCCAACCGAGCCACAGCCCACCGCCGTTCGAACCCGTGGCGTGGTTGTCGAAGAATGTGCAGTTATACAATTCCACGTCGCCTGCGCTGGCGGAGAGCAGCCCTCCACCGCCAAGGGTCAACCGTGAGTCTGAAGTGGCTTCATTCCCGATGAAAACGCAGTTGATGAACACGGTGTCGGCCTCCCCACCGCTGAAGACGCCTCCACCGGCACAGGCAGAGTTGCCGGTGAAAGTACAGTCCATTACCGTCGGACACCCCATGAAGATGTACGCCCCGCCGCCCCAACTCAATGGATCAAGATCATCGCATTCACCGTTATGGGCGTAGCCGTGGGTGATCGTGAAACCGTCCAGGTGTGTTGCGGCGGTTGCGAAGAATATCTTGACGACATGGTAGCAGTTGTCGGTTTCGTCGCCCACATCGCCTCGGTCGCCGCTCAGGACCGTAAGGTAGGCGTCGACGTCACGTGCGTCCGGGTCTGTTGCCCCAAACCCGGCGTACCCACCGCGGAGTTTAATATTCTGGGGTATCGAGAAAGTCGCGTGGCGCTCGCTCGGGGTGCTGGGGCTGCTGGGGATATACGTTCCCTCGGCCACCCACACTTGGTCGCCCGAACCCAGGCTTGGGTTCCCCAGAGCATCTTGCAGGTCGGTATACGCCGTGGCCCAACTCGTCCCATCGTGGACAGGCCCCGGTGCATTCGTGTCGACCCTATAGATGGTATCGGCGTAGGCCGGATGGGTGGGCGCCAACAGAATAGCCAACGATAGTCCCATAAGCAGCGGGCGTGGGCGATCATCGTCCGTAGAGCTGTGCTTTCTCATTGCTGGGTGTCCTTCCTCTCAGAGATGGGATGTGAATGAGCGTTCTCCAGAGCGCTCTACATATGCGCTTGTCGACAACTTCACTGGCTCACGCAATCCTCGTAAGAGGGACGGGACTCGCCAGTCGGTTGGATCAGGTGTGTTAGGACTTCTTCGGCTGGCAGCGTGTCCTTCTGCCACCCGTCACCGCGAACGATGATACAGCGATAGTATGTATACGCGAGCCCTCTCGGCAGGTTGTCGATCACCTCTGAGCGGTAGTGCTCGTAGTAGCCCGCCGCGTCCCTGGTGCTCCTGTCGATTATGGCTTGATACTCCGCGTGAGCGTCCACAAACGCACGGTTGTACGTCCAGTCGTCGCCGTGCCAACCGCGGATCACCTTTGTCGGGCCGGGGTCGATGCCGGGCTGGAGGAAGTCGCACACTTCCCGCCTGGCAGCCCAGGCCCAACGACCGATGTTTTCCTCGTAATACAGCGTCCGCGACGGAGTAGGCACGCGAGTCGTCGGACGCAAATACGGCGAGTTGCTGTACATAGGTTGGCCGCCGGCGGACGAAGACGTCATGAACAGGTTGGCGGCGTAGCTGTTGCCGAACCAGTCGAAGGATGAAACGTCCGAACCGTCCTCGATCCAGTCGGCACAGTGCCCGCCTCGCGGGGCACCATCGTCAGCCGGACACTTGAACAGATCGAGAGCCAGCGTCGTGTCGTGCAACATGCCCACTTCGTCGTCGGTTGCCAGCGAGTCCTTGAACCCACCCTTGTATAGAATATCGTTCATAGGACGCGTCGCCGGTCCGAAGCCCGCCTTGGTACCGTACTTGCTGTTGAGCGGGTCGCCGGCTGACCCGGTCAAAAACGTGTCGCGCCCGATCCCGCTCTTGCCTCCCCACTCGTAAGCCCCGACGAAGGTCGGGTCGTTGGGGTCCTGATAGTACTGGTAGGGGTGAACCGGGATGCCCCATCCGTTGGGATCGTCA